>OGXW01001932.1_pt1 | contig 15215 bp, 15 predicted proteins | sample 1576341 | NCBI WGS metagenome assembly OGXW01 (sample SAMEA3541592, study PRJEB24748) | human gut metagenome | biome: human gut; feature: human-associated habitat; material: faeces | place: China | collected 2012
TGTCTATGAGGGAGCACAGTTAGTGCTGCCAGAAAGTCCGCCCATTGTCTCCGGTGTGTCGGGCATGCGCCCACCAGGTGTCCAAACGTGGAAGAGACACGGAATCAGATGCAGTCATCCGGCTGGAAGAATTGCACACATTTTTCTCCAACGAATGTTCCATAGGCATTCCAGCCGAAATCTGTATCATGTGCTTCTCATAATATTATTTATATATTACTTATCGCTAAAAGGAGCAACACACGGAAAGCGGCAGTCTCATAAAACACGCCGCATGGAGGACTCTGGCAGACACTTATTACTGCACCACGTGATATACCAGTCCGTCCTTGATGTGCTCCACTGCCGCATCATCCGCAAAATAGCGGACAATCTCGAGCGCAAACGGAATTGCAGTTCCCATTCCGCGACTTGTGATGATGTTTCCGTCCACAACCACGGCGTCCTCACTCGTTGACGCTCCCGTCAGCTTTTCCTCAAACCCCGGATGGCAGGTTGCGCGTCTGCCCTCCAGAATACCGGCAGCTCCGAGAACGCTCGGCGCCGCGCAGATGGCTGCCACCAGTTTTCCCTCGCCCGCAAACTTCTTAATCACTTCGTTTACCGCCGCGTGGTCGAGCAGATGCAGTGTTCCCGGCATTCCGCCCGGCAGCACGATTCCGTCAAGTGCGCCATAATCCACTTCTTCCGCCACAGCGTCCGCCAAAAAGGTCACGCCGTGGGAACTGGTCACTTCTCTTTTTCCGTTCACGGAGATCATCGTAATGTCCATCTTCGCGCGACGCACAATATCCACCACGGTCAGTCCCTCGATCTCCTCACATCCGTCTGCCATAAAAATTCCAATTTTACTCATTGTAATTCTCCTTTTTTCTTTTTCTTCGCTTTCGCTTCTGCTACGCAGTGCACGCTGCCGGGCCTTCGCCCTATCAAAAGAGTACCACACTTTGCAAAAACGTGCTATGATAGAATCAATACACAAGCAATGCATCAGCATGTCTGCCGCCAGCCGGAAACACTCCCTGCGGCAGCCGGAAAGGAATTCACATGGAAATCGAACGCAAGTATCTCGTCAAGACCCTGCCGGACCACTTGGAGCAGTACCCCTGCAGGCAGATTGAGCAGGGCTATCTGAACACGAACCCGGTCGTGCGCATCCGGCGCAGCAATGACAGCTATATTCTGACTTACAAGGGAAAAGGACTCATGGTCCGTGAGGAATATAATCTTCCCCTGAACGAAGAGTCCTTCACCCATTTAAAAGAAAAAATTGATGGCCTTCTGATTCAGAAGCGCCGCTATCTGATTCCGCTCGCGGAAAAATATACCATCGAGCTGGATGTATTTGAGGGAGAGCTTGCCCCGCTCGTGCTCGCGGAAGTCGAGTTTGAGACCGAGGAGGAAGCGAATACGTTCGTCCCGCCCGAATGGTTCGGCGAGGATGTCACGTTCTCCACAAAATATCACAACAGCACCTTAAGCCAGCGCACCTTTTCTTCCTGACCCGGGGCATCAGCCCAGGCGCCCCGCCTCCTTTAACAGGCGGTACAACGTCGGATCCAGATGGAACTCCTCCATCATGCGCTCCACCTCGCCGAGGTACCGCTTGCGGACGGAGACAGGCACGATCGCTCTCGCCGCATCGGATCCGCCTTTTTTCACTGCGCGGATCAGAAGGTTCTTCGGCGTATGTGCAAAGTCTACAAATTCCAGCACCTGCGTCTTATAGCCGCAGCACTCAAGCAGATTCGCGCGGATTGCGTCCGTGGCAAGTGCCGCAAAGCGCTCCTTAATAATTCCGTAGCGCGTCATCAGTCCCAGATCCTCTGACTGGATCTGTCCGTTTAATTCATGCTGGCAGCACGGCACGGAAAGTATCATGCGCGCGTTCCACATGATGGCGTTGTACAGTGCATAATCCGTCGCAGTGTCGCAGGCGTGAAGCGTCACCACCATATCCACCGGCGCATCCGTGCGGTATCCGTTAATGTCTCCCACCTCAAAATGCAGATTCTCATAGCCGTACTTTTTCGCGGCGGCATTGCAGTTCTTAATCACGTCCGCTTTCAGGTCAAGCCCTGCAATCTGCACGTTTCTTTTCTGAATCTCCGTAAAATAGTAATACAGCACGAATGTCAGGTAAGATTTTCCACAGCCAAAATCAATGATGTGAAGTGTTTCTGATGTATCGTCCCCGACCGCATCACCGACCATCTCCAAAAAACGGTTGATCTGCCGGAACTTGTCATACATCGTGCGCACGACTTTTCCTTCGGGTGTAAACACTCCCATATCCACAAGCGGTTCTATCGGCGTTCCCTCCTCCAGAATATACTGCTTTTTGCGGTTGTGGCTCCCGCTTGCCTTTGCCGCCGTCTACACATTCTTTTTCGTCTTGTAGGTTACTTTTCCCTTTTTGGAACACAGATATATATGCTCTGCAGCATCATCCCAGGCATTGACCTGCAGATACTGCCCCACGGCCGTTTTCCCCAGATATTCCGCCAGCTTCTCGGGCGGTATGTTCTCGTGAAATACCTGTTTTTCCGTATAGGCTGCCGCCTGGTAATAGGATTCCTTGCGCTCAATGACAATCCGGCGGTAAGGGATCTCCCCGCCCGCCGGTTTGCTGATAATGATTTTATATGGTTTGGCCTGCGCGATCGCAGATAATTTTTCCATCTGTTCTTCCATGTGCTCTCCTGCCCCTGTATCTGTCTAGCGCATCCGCTGCGTCTCGTAGCGCTGCTTTGTGCGGATGCAGGCCTTTAACTGCTCATAGCGGTCCGCCACCGGTCCCTCCGGAATCACAACATCCAGCACGACCGCCATGCTGTTGATGAGATGGTCGTCCACCTCGTCCCGCATCGACACCAGAATATTATATTTTTCTTCCAGCGTATCAGCATCAAAAAACTGCATCAGCTTCGGATTCACCTCCTCGGAAAGCGACTGCTCCATCTGGCTTACCCGGATCTGATCCGTCAGCTCTTCCGCCTCCGTCTCCTGCACCTCATCCGCAAACGATGCCGTCGTCTGTGCCTGTTTCCGCGTCTCTTCCCGCTCCATGCATATACTGCCCGCGCCCGCAAGTTCGCTCCGGTCCACGCGTTCAAAACGGTAGGTCTGCGCCGCATCCGGATATTTTTCACGATCGACCTCGCTCACAAACATGGCGAGCGGTCTCGCATATACCTGATAATCTCCGTAGAGAGCCTGATAAATGACCAGTTTTTCTCCGGTCTCCGAATGTGTTGCCACTGCGATGACCTGATAAAGTCTGTTTTTAAAATGACGATAGATCTCCCCGTTCTGCGGAATTCTCACTCTTTCCATTCCTGTAACCTTCCTTCTGTCCCGCTTTGCTGTCCTGCCGTATCTTTACGCGCCCATATCCAGCTCGTAACCGTTCAGCATTGCCACTCCCTCCGCGATAAAATCACGTTCAAACGGCAGATTTGCCTGATAACCCATAATCATCAGATCCTCCACCTCATGCATCAGTTCACTGGTGCTGTCAATATCGATCGCATTGACGAGCTCGTGTGCTCCCGCCATCATCTGCTGCTCCAGTTCATCCACATCGTTCTCGTTCACATTCTCTGCGGCGCGTTTTAATATGTCATTCTCCGCCTGCTTGGGCTGTGGTCTGCGATAGCCCGCCATGGCAGCCACGCCTGCACTCTGCGTCTGCCGTCCCGCCATCTGATCCGGACGCACATTCTGCCGCACTGCCATCTGGTTCGGGCGCATGCTCTGCTGCCCTGCCATTTGATTCGACCGCGCATACTGCTGCTGCCGCGGTATCTGATCCGGACGCACGTTCTGCCGCACTGTCATCTGGTTCGGGCGCACATTCTGCTGTCCTGTCATCTGGTTCGGACGCACATTCTGCTGCTGCCGCGGCACATTCGGTTTCACACGCTGTCCGCTCTTCCCCTGTAATTTCCTGATCTCCTTTATCACCACGATCATCACAATGATCCATATCAGTCCGCCCATAGCTTCCCCCTTATTCCAATCCTCTTTTGTTCCTGTCATTCATACAGAGCCCTTCGCCCCACTTATTCTTATTATAGTGTTTTCTTTTTTGTTTCTCAACCAGAACTTTCCTCCGCGGTACAGTTCTTCTGCATCCACTCTCCCTTTTTGTCTCGTTTTGTTATTTTAAATATCATCATTATCCAATATTGCTTTTATTTTCGCCTTGTGGTATGATTTTGTCAGATTATTTTTCCAGATATGGTTATTTTAAATAACATGTAAGGAGGAGATTTCATGAAGAAATTATCATCTGTGATTCTGGCGGACCTCGTCGCCAGCAAGAGAAAAGAGAAGTCCATGACACAGCAGTCTCTCGCTGAGGCGACCGGGATCAACCGCGCCCTGATCTCAAGAATTGAAAAACAGGATTTTATCCCGTCCATCCCGCAGTTAGAACAGCTGGGAGAAGCGCTCGGCTTTGAGCCGGACAGCGTCTTCGCCGACACCGCGCACGACAGGCTTCCCTCCCCGTCGCCGTTACGCATTGCGGTTGCCGGCACCGGCTACGTCGGACTCTCCATCGCCACCCTGCTCGCGCAGCACAACCATGTGACGGCGGTCGACATTCTTCCGGAAAAAGTCGATCTCATCAACCGGCGCAAATCCCCGATTCAGGACGATTATATTGAAAAATATCTCGCCGAAAAAGATCTCGATCTCACCGCCACCTTAGACGGCGCCGCAGCATACAGGGACGCCGATTACGTCATCATCGCCGCACCGACCAACTACGACAGCGCCAGGAATTATTTTGACACCTCCGCTGTGGAGGCCGTGATCGAACTGGTTCTCTCCGTCAATCCGGACGCGGTCATGGTCATCAAATCGACAATCCCGGTCGGTTACACGGAATCGGTACGCAAAAAATACCACACCGCAAATATCATCTTCAGCCCCGAATTTCTCCGCGAGTCGAAGGCGTTATATGACAATCTCTACCCGAGCCGGATCATCGTCTCAACCGACTCCGACGACGAGCGCCTTGTGGCCGCTTCAAGGAATTTTGCAGCACTGCTACAGGAGGGTGCCCTCAAGGAGAATATCCCGACGCTTTTCATGGGATTTACCGAGGCGGAAGCCGTCAAACTTTTTGCAAACACCTATCTGGCGCTGCGCGTGTCCTATTTCAATGAGCTTGACACCTATGCGGAGACGAAAAACCTAAGCACACGCGACATCATCGACGGCGTATGTCTCGACCCGAGAATCGGCACGCATTACAACAACCCGTCCTTCGGATACGGCGGTTACTGTCTGCCGAAAGACACCAAACAGCTTCTGGCTAATTACAATGACGTTCCGCAGAACATGATGAGCGCAATCGTGGAGAGCAACCGCACCCGCAAAGATTTTATCGCCGACCGCGTTCTACAGATGGCAGGATACTACAACTACGCCTCCGCCAACACCTACAATTCCGGCATGGAGCATCCGGTCACCATCGGCGTCTACCGCCTGACGATGAAATCCAACTCTGACAACTTCCGGCAGAGCAGTATCCAGGGCGTCATGAAACGCATCAAAGCAAAGGGAGCCTCCGTGATTATCTACGAACCGACACTCGAAGACGGAACCACCTTCTTCGGAAGCAAGGTGGTCAACCGGCTCGACGAGTTTAAGAAGATCAGCGACAGCATCATCGCCAACCGCTATGATTCCTGTCTCGATGATGTAAAAGACAAAGTCTACACAAGAGATTTGTTCCGGCGGGATTAGTATTATACAAACTCCTGCCGCATCGGGGTAAAGATGTCTAAGAGGATGCCGTCTTCCAGGCAGACGCAGCCGTGCTCGATGTCGTTGCGCTTTAACAGTGCGTCGCCCGGTTTGATGACTCTTCTGACACCGTCAATCTCGAATTCAAAGCTTCCCGACACCACATATGTGATCTGCGTATGCGGATGATGATGCAGTGCGCCGACCGCTCCTTTTTTGAAGTGGTTTTCCACACACATCAGTTCATCCGTGTACGCTAAAATCTTGCGTTCCACGCCCTCGGCGCACACCTCGGCATCGATCCTGTCATTAAAGTTCCACACCTGATTTTTTACTGTTTTCTCCATTGCTCCATCTCCCTTTTTCTTTTTGTTTTATCTGTATGCAGCATTTTTCTTCGCTGTTTTTACATTCTGCCCGCCGCATTACGATCCTTCTTTTAAAATTTCTTTGATGAGTCCCATGTCATCCCCGCAGTATTTTTCATATACCCCGTACACGGCATTCTGGAACCGCTTTTTTTCCTCAGCGGAAAGCTCCACCACTTTCGTGCCATTTTCAATGGCAATGCTGCGCGACTGCTCCTCGCGCTGTGTCCACACCTCGCGTTCGTAGAGCGCCGATTCTCTGGCACATTCCGCGATAATTTCCCGATCCTCCGGCGACAGCTTCTGCCAGGTATACGCGGAGCAGATCTGCATTTCCGGCACCCTGGTATGTTCGTCCACTGTATAATATTTTGCAACTTCATAGTGACGCATCGCCTCATAGGACGGCCAGTTATTCTCCGCACCGTCGACTACCTGCTGTTCTAAGCTGGCGTAAACATCCCCGTAGGCAATCGGAATCGCTGTGGCTCCAAGTGCCTCCACCATATCAGCGGCAAGATCCGACTCCTGCACACGGATCCGCATGCCTTTCAGATCCTCCAGACAGGTAACCGGTTTTACAGAATTATAAAAATTTCTGGCTCCGGCATCATACCAGGACAGACCGATGACATCATCCGCGCTGACACTCTCCAGAAACGCATCCCCGATCTCCCCGTCGAGCACTCTCCACATATGGTCGGAATCCGTATAAAGATAGGGCATCTGCAGCACATTCAGGCTCGGAATATATTCTGCAAGCTGCGCCAGCGAAACCCGCGCAAAATCAATCCCGCCGTACTGCATCTGTTTGATGACTTTATTCTCCGACCCGAGCACTCCGACCGGCTGCACCAGAATCCGTATCCTGCCGTTTGTCCGCTCCTCGACAAGCTCTGCAAAATACTTGGCACCCAGGGTCGTCGGATAATCTTCCGGCTGATTTTCCGCATAGGAAAACACATATTCCGGTTCCACCTCCGCCTTGGAGGGATACATGTGATTTCTCCAGGCAGACAGTGTGAGCAGTATCAACATTCCAGCCACAGCTGCCGCCGCGCATATCCGTCTCATCGCTCCCCCGCCTCCTTTAATACCTGCGTCCGGTATTCCGTCGGCGTGACGCCGGCAATCCGTTTGAATACTTTCGCAAAATAGTTGGAGTCACGGTAGCCTACCTTCTGGCTCACATCCTTTACATTGATAAGGACGTCACCCAGCAGTTCTTTTGCCCTTGCCACACGATACTCCGAGAGATAGACAATAAAGTTCTTGTCAAAACACTGTTTGAAAATCTTGCAGAAATAGGCGTCGGAGTAGTTCATGGCCTCTGCCACCGTCTGCAAAGAAATGTCGTCCATATAATTGTGTTCAATGAACGCCTGGATATTCCCGGCAACCGCCTGCAGCCGGATTCTCGAGCGCTCCGTATCCGCCGCGTCCTCATGACAGTCCCGTTCGGCAAAAACCGGCTCATCTTCCTTCTTCTCTCCTGCCTCCCGGTCATCCGTATGCTCATCGGCAATCCGTATAGCCTCCGCAAGCACTGCCTCCAGTTCCTGATCCTCGACAGGCTTTAGCAGATATTCCATGGCGCGGACGGCAATCGCACGCCTGGCATAGTTAAATTCATCAAATGCCGTCAGAAAAATAATGCTGCAGTTTTTATCTCTCTCGCGAATCTGCTCCGCTGCCTCCAGCCCGTTCATTCCGGGCATTTCAATATCCAGCAGCGCAATCTGGCAGTTCTCGGCAAAAAACTGTTCCACCGCCTCTCTTCCATTGGCCGCACTCACAACCGCAAGCTCCTCCGGGAAATATTTCTGGATGGTTCTGGTTACAATCATTCTCTCAATCGGTTCATCATCCGCTATCAGCACTCGTTTCATGTCATATCCCCCGTTTCCTCTCTGCATGGAATATCTATAAAAATTACTGTTCCCGCATTCTTTTTACTGTATATCTCAAAATTTCCGTCCGCATACATGGCAGTGATCCGCCGGTACACATTGCCGAGACCGATTCCGCTGTGTCTGGCATCGTCCGTCTTAAGGCGGCTCTTTAACTGCTGCAGTTCCTCTTCCGTCATCCCGATCCCGTCATCCCCGATCACTATGTGCAGCCGCATTTCCTTCTGTCTGACCACAATGCGGATGCTTCCGCCTTCCTCCTTCGGGGAAACTCCGTGGATAATTGCATTTTCCACAAGCGGCTGAAAGGTAAATGCCGGAACCATGACCAGTTCCTGTTCCACCTTACAGTTTAATTCATAACGGATCCGCTCCCCGAAGCGCATCTGCTGCAGGTACATATAATCTGCAACCACGTTCAGTTCCTTTGCCAGTGGAACGGACTGTTCGGGTGTCTTTAAATTGTAACGGAACAGGGAACTGAGCGCCAGAATCATCTTTTCGGTCGTCTCTGCCTCCTCAAGCTTTGCCATTCCGCTGATGACATTCAGCGTGTTGAACAAAAAATGCGGATTGATCTGGCTTTTTAACAATTCCAGCTTTATCATCTCCAGGCGTTTCTCCGTCTCCAGCTTTCCCAGCTCCTCCTCGTGCAGAAGATCCAGCGTCTTGCGCTTTTCTTCCAGCGCCATAATGTATTCGCCTGTCGCGTATTTCATCTTGTTGAACGCATGCACCAGTTCTCCAAGCTCGTCCTCATTCTGCACCTGCACATCTTCCACGAAAAAGTCGTTGGCGGCAATGCGCTGTGCCGCTTTCACAAGTGCAACAACAGGTGAGATAATCGTCTGGTTCATCAGTGCTGCCAATTCCATCATGCCGGTCACCAGAATGATTCCGGAGACCACAACCACAATCGGCATACACACGAGCATGGGCACCTTCTTGCGGTACAGGCTGTCGCCATCTTCTATCGTCTCATTCATCAGCGTTGCCGCATATTCCTCGAGATAGTCCTGCATCTCGTAGACTTCATACAGACTTCTGATATAATCCGGATAGTTTTCACCCATCGCCAGCATAATATCCCGTTTCTGGCAGTACACTTCATAACAGCTCTTGATCGACCAGGTCTTTGCGTAGCGCTGCTCTCCAATCTCAGAATAGCGGAACGGAAGCTTTTCCACCGCTCTTCCGGTTCGTTCTATCGCAATATCCAGACTTTCTCTCTCCTCGCGATTGCCCTTTATGTATGTCTCAAACTGGATACTCTCTTCCTCGAGCGCCTGTGCCAGTTCGCTCACCGCTGCGTTATCCTGTAAAATCCGGTTAAAGTCGATTAGGGAAAACTTGACAACCCATACATTAAAAAGAACAGAGACTGCAATGATGAGAAATACTGTCCCGGTAAACGTCGCTATTTTCTTTTTGATCGTAAGTGCCTGCCAGAACTGTTTTATCCTCTTTCTCACGCTTGTTTTTCCCATGCCTCTCTGTTCTCTCTATAATGCGGCAAAAGCAAAGCCGTAGATACACACTCCGTAAATACAGCTTTGCATATTTGCTTTATCTATTCTGTTCCACTTTGCTCTGTACAAAGGACCAAAACGCCTCCCGGTCGGCTCCAAGCACACGGTTGGTGAGCATGTAACCGCTTCCGGCTCCCGAGAGCACCAGCACCATTCCGGGCTGCTTTGTCACCCGAAGCCGGTTCCACGGCAGGTGCTGTCTCTCTCCTCCGGTTGTAACAAGCAGTCCCTTTTCATCAAAGGTAAGCCTGACATCCTGCGGTACAGCCGCCGCCTGACGCCTGGCTTTCGCATAGATTGCCGCCGGCTGGATGACCGGGAACAGCAGGCATCCGATCAGCATCAGAACCTGCAGGACTTCCCCCGACTGACTCCAGAACTTTGCCGTAAGAAGGATCATCGCCACCGTAAATACCAGATTACACATCCCCGCCATGGAGCGGTAGGTCTGACGCATGGTAAGCCGGAAAAAATCCCATGCCGTAATTCTGCACTTATATTGATATTCCATATGCCATCTCCTCTGTATTCACAAACTGGCTCCCTTTACGTTCCAAGTAACATCGGAAGTCCGATACTTAATTCCGGTATAAAGGTCAGAAGTAATAATACAACGATCATGCACAGATAGAACGGGAGGGTTGCTTTTACCACGCGCTCCATCTTTACACCGCTGACTGCAGAACCGATGAAAAGAACTGATCCAACCGGCGGTGTCAGAAGGCCGATACCACAGTTTAATACCATGATGATACCGAACTGTACCGGATCGATACCGATGGAGGTTGCGATCGGAAGTAAGATCGGTGTCGCGATCAGGATGATCGGTGCCATATCCATGATACATCCTAAAATGAGCAGAATCAAATCCACTAACAGTGCAATCACGATCGGGTTGCTCGAGAATCCGATGATTGCCTTTGCAGCCAGATCCGGCACATGAAGTGTCGTCAGGCAGTAACCGAAAATACTGGATGTCGAAATTAAGATCAGGACGATAGACAATGTATCAATGCACTGCTCCAGGCTCTTCCAGACACCCTTCCAGGTAAGACCCTTGTAAATATATACACTGACAATCAAGCTGTAGAATACTGCGATCGCAGCGGACTCTGTCGCGGTAAACCATCCGGCTACAACGCCGACAACTACGATTACAACTGCTGCCAATGCCCAGAAAGAAGTTCCAAGCTGTTTTAACAGTCTCTTGACACTGAACTTATCCCCCTTCGGATAATGTCTCTTTTTCGAGATAATATAAGATCCGATCATTAAGGAGATCGCAAGCAGTGCGCCCGGCACATATCCTGCAAGGAAAAGGCTTCCTACCGATACACCGCCGGCAGACATTGCGTAGATTACCATGTTATGGCTTGGCGGAACCAGAAGTCCCTCACAGGAGGAAGTGATCGTAACCGCCGTTGAGAAATCATCATCGTATCCCTGATCTACCATCATCGGGATCATGATACTTCCGATGGAAGCCGTATCTGCAGATGCAGAACCGGAAATACCGCCAAAGAAATAGGATGCAACGATATTTACCATTGCCATTCCACCGGTCATCCAGCCTACGCAGGCATCCGCGAGTGCAATCAGCTTATCCGATATACCTCCGGTGCCCATCAGCACGCCCATCGTGATAAAGAACGGCACAGCCATCAGACTAAAGGAACTGATTCCCTTTACCATCTGCTGACAGATCGTTGTCAGCGGAAGACCCTGCGATAACAGGCACAGAAGGGAAGATAACGCTACTGCATATGCAATCGGGAAACGCAGCAGAATCATGACAAGAAAGCTTACGAGCAACACTGCGATTGCCATACTCTGTACACTCATTATTTCGTCCCCTCCTTTACAAAAATACTCTTAATGTGGTTGTAAATTGCTTCCAGTTCAAAAACGACCATCGCAACTCCGGCAAGCGGAATCGGGAAATACATCCAAAACTTGGACAGCCACGGCATGCTGACATAATTACCTTTCGCACCAATGCCGGTCGCGTAGCTGAATCCAACGATAATCATCACGATTGCCAGAATAAATACTGCGACATCCGCCAGAATGTCCAACACCTTAATCACGTTCTTCGGCAGGTAAGCATCAAACGCCGTCATGCGGATATGCGCATTTCTGCGGATTGCAAGTGCCGCCGAAAGCACTGCCATGTAGGACATCAAAGTCAGCACGACTTCCTCACTCCATGCCGGATCCGGCACGAACGAAACATATCTGCCCACAACACAGACGCTCGTGATCACGATATCAGCCGTGAGCAGCAGTTTGCACACAAACAGTACAAACTTGTATGCTGCATCATATACCGGCTTTACTTTATCTAAAGTCTGAAAAATCTTAGGCATTTTTTCCTCCTCAAAAAGTCGGGGCACGGGGGAGCAGCCATTCTCCCTGTGCCCCTTGAAAACGCACTTACATTATTGCGGGTTTTCCTTCTATCAAACCTATAAGTGTCAATCTTTCTGTCGATTACTGCATATCAACGATCTGCTGATATAACTCTTTGTTATTCTTGGTTGCCTCTTCGATGACATCCTTGCAGGCATCCTGCCACGGTGTGATATCGTCTACTTCAATAACATTAACGCCGTCTGCCTTTAACTCCTCAAGGATCTTATCCTCTGTCTCCTGGGAGATCTGACGGTTGTACTGGGAAGCATACTCGCCGGCCTCGGTCAGCACATCCTGCTGCTCCGGTGTCAGGGAATCCCATGCCTCGTCTGTGATAACTACCTGGATTGCTCCTAAGGTATGTCCGTCAAGAATGATGTTCGGTGCTACTTCCGGGAATGCATTTGCCTGATAGTTTGCGATCGGCTGTTCTGCTGCATCTACCACACCGGTCTGTAATGCGGAATATAACTCACCCATGGCAACAACGGTCGGGTTTGCTCCAAGTCCTTCCACCATACCTGTCATGATCGGGTCGTTGGATACACGGATCTTCATGCCTGCCAGATCATCCATTCCCTCGATCGGATTGACGGTGAAGAAATGGCGGAAACCTTCCTCACCGTAGAACAGTCCGCGGATACCGGTTCCGTTCTCATGCGGCTCAAGCAGGAACTCCTGTGCCAGATCAGAGGTTGCAAAGTTCCAGAAATGATCGCGGCTTACGAATGTGAACGGTACGGATAAGAGACTGGATTTCTCTCCGCCGTAGCTTGTGAGTGCGAATGCGGAAATACGTGCCATATCGATGGTACCGCCGCCGCCGAGCATGGTGTCAAGTACATCGGACTCTGCGCCGAGAACACCGTTTGCCTGAATATCAATCGTGATGCTTCCGCCGGAAAGCTCTTCTACCTTCTCTTTGAATGCGGTTGCTGTCTGTCCTACAATGGTTCCCTCCAGCGGGTTTACCTCTGCGTATACCAGAGTCACTGCCGGTCCGACCGGCTCGGTTCCTGTGGAATCACCGGCTTCGGTCGCCGCTGCGTCAGCCGCTGCATCTGTCGCTGCCGCTGCATCTGTGGTCTGGCTTGTCGTCGTGTCTGCCGTCTCCGGCGCTTTCAGTCCACAGGCAGTCATGGAAACCACCATTGCTGCACATAACAGTGCGGATAAAACTTTTTTCTTCATGTAAAAATCCTCCTTCTTCTCCTCCCGCCGCGCATCATCCGGCGGCTTTGTTTATGTCTTAATTATAAAGTTCTATCCTCACAATGGAAACCGTACATTTTTATTAACTTTAGCACATTTTTAACAGTTTTAATAGTTTTTTTATATTTATATGGTCAAAACATTCTATTTCTTTCTGAAATTCTAGCGATATACGGATGAAATGCACAAAAAAGAGTCAGTCGAAAGACTGACTCTAATCTCTGTGAAATATCTTACAGTTTATTTTGATAATTCCCGCACTGCTGCTCTGGCATCCTTCACCTGTCCTTTTTCAACTTTTTTATTCCATCAAACCTGCATAGTCAAACGAACAGAACTCCATTTACTCCGCAAATGTCTCTGCCACCTTCACAAGCAGGTCGCGGATCGGCAGATGCTGCGGACATTGTCCCTCGCACTTGCCGCAGCGGATACAGACATCCGCACTGCCGCCGTCAGCGGTATGCCGCCGATAACTGCCGTGGTTTGTCTCATTGATCCCGAACTGCACGGTCATATTGTAATCCTCAAAGACATCCGGAATCGGTATCTTTTTCGGACATCCCTCCACACAGTAGCGGCACTTGGTACAGGCGATCGTCGGCATGGCGGCAAGTTCCTCCACTACCCGGGCGATCGCTGCGCGCTCCCGCTCATCAAGCGGTGTGAACTCTCTCATATAAGCCGTGTTGTCGATGAGCTGCTGCTCATCCGACATACCGCTCAGCACCAGCATCACATTTTCCAGTGACGCCGCGTAGCGGATCGCGTAGGAAGCGAAGCTTGCCTCCGGTGAAAGCTCCCTTAAGATCTCTGCCGGTCTGCCGGTCATGTTGGCGAGTGTTCCGCCCTTTACCGGCTCCATCACGATCACCGGTACACCATACTTTTGGGCAACCTCATAGCATTTGCGGGACTGCACATTCTCCGACTCCCAGTCATAATAATTGATCTGAAGCTGCACAAACTCCATCTCCGGGTGATTTTTCAGGATCTCCTCGAGCGCTTCTGCCGTATCGTGGAACGAAAATCCGATATGGCGGATGCGCCCTTCCGTCTTCATTCTCTGCACAAACGCAAAGCCGCCCGTTTTCTCTGTCTCTTCCACCCGTGTCTTGTTCATGGCGTGAAGCAGATAAAAGTCAAAATAAGTCACGCCGCAGCGCGCCAGCTGTCTCTCAAAGATCTCGCTGTAGTCCTCCGTATTTTGCACCAGCCACACCGGCATCTTGTCTGCGAGAAGGAAACGCTCTCTGTCATAGCGCTCCACCAGACAGCGACGCACTGCCTCCTCCGACTTCTGATTGTGGTAAGGGTATGCCGTGTCAAAATAGACAAATCCCTGCTCCATATAGCGGTCAATCATCCTGCAGAATACCGCGTCGTCAATCTCTTCGCTATTGCCGTTTGCGACGGGCAGGCGCATACAGCCAAACCCGAGCTTCTTCGGCATGATCTGTTTTAAATCTTCCATAACATATCTCCTTTTACATCGCGCAGAACTGCTCAATCTCTTCCGCAATCTCAGAAAGTCCCGTTCTCCAGAAATCCTTCTTTGTGAGGTCGATTCCCATCATTGCACCTGCCTCCTCGATCGTGCAGCACGGGGTTGCCGAAAGCATCGCCTTATATTTCTCAATAAAAGCCTCTCCCTCTTTTTCAAACTGGCTGTAAAGTCCGAGTGCAAACAGGTTACCGAACGCATACGGGAAATTGTAAAAGCTCAGTCCCTCGCTGTAATAATGTCCCTTGCACACCCACATATACGGATGCATGCATTCCGGGTCCAGCCCGTCGCCATACGTGTTCTTCTGCGCGTCCAGCATGATCTGCTTTAAATCGTCCGCCATGAGGAACTTATTCTGGCTCTGTTCAAATACCGCCGTCTCAAACAGATAGCGGGAGTAAATGTCCACGATACACTGTGTCTGCTCCTTGATGTCGTTCTCAAGCAGGTTCAAAAGTTCCTCTCCGGATGCCTCTGTGCGCGCTGCTTTTCCGAGATGCACCTCGTTAAAGGTTGA
>OGXW01001942.1_pt1 | contig 15177 bp, 15 predicted proteins | sample 1576341 | NCBI WGS metagenome assembly OGXW01 (sample SAMEA3541592, study PRJEB24748) | human gut metagenome | biome: human gut; feature: human-associated habitat; material: faeces | place: China | collected 2012
AGCACCTTTCTCAAGAATCTGTTTCATCATATCAGACTGAAGTGGACGTGCCGGTTCTATTCCCTGGTGACAAGCCAGACAGTAACTATCTTCAGCGGGGAATTTTGCCGGTTTAATATCAGAAATATCAGGATGTACGGCAGGTATCTGGGCCAATGACAACTGTTTTTTCTCGGTGGAATAAGTATCCCATAACGAAACATAGTAGTAAATAATATAGCTAATACTGAAAAGTACAACTATACCCAGTAAAGCTTTGAATATTTTCCCTATAGGCTTCTTCATAATTTGACTTTTATAATGGATTAATAACAAAGGTCGTTAAAAAATAATCTATCTACAATATATCTGATCTTAAAAATCAAGATAACAATGCTATCAGTACCAGAAAAACAGCAAGCTTATTAATCCACTTTTAAAAGCAGATTTCGCTTTGTCATAGTATATAAAAACATCTGAACTGTGTACCTACTCTTAATATAAGTACCGTAGTAACCAGAGTTAGGGATATGTTTCTTACCAAATCTTTTTATATTGGTATTTTTATCTGTTACACGTTTCACCTGTTTTTCTTTGATGATTTTTTCTGAAGTCGGCAAGTTTTACATTCCATGTCTCAATACCGTCTTTCAGTTCTGTTTTTTCACCTAAAATTAAGTCAAGGATATATCTGGGCTGTTTTCCTCCCTGAGTCATACTCATAATACATGAAGAGCAATAAACCACCACATCATTACACGGCATTTCCGATGCTCTGCCAATCATAAAAGACTTGACCTTGTCTATGTCTGTCTTTCCATACAATGTCTGACCGCAGCATTTAGCTTTTATACCGCTTCTTTCCGGTTCAACAAGAGTAATATTCATTCGCTCCAACAGCCTCCTTATTGTAGCCTGTGTTTCCGGTATGGAGCGCGAAGAACAGGTATCCTGAATACTCATTTTTAGACCTCCATAATCAGGAAAGATAAAATCATCACTTTCTGCTAATACATCAAGAAAGAACTCCACATGACAATTCGGATAAATATTCGCATACTTCGAGGCACAGGTTACGCATGGGGTTATAATATGTGTACTGTTTTCCAGAAATGGTTTGGTAAAACAACATTCCAGCATGTTTTGTAGTAGAATATTATAAGATAAATTTTAATTAAAATTTGTTGCTATATTAATTACCTATTTTAGGAGGTAAATACATTGAAAAATTTAAAAGTAGCCATTGTTGGCGCAACAGGTCTTGTTGGTAGATCTTTTCTAAAAGTTTTAGAAGAAAAAAAATTACCAATTGAAAATTATACTTTATTTGCTAGCAAAAATTCAGCTGGCTCAAGAGTTACTTTTTTAGGAAAAGAATATACTGTTCAAGAATTGACAGAAAATTCTTTTGATGAAGGTTTTAATTTTGCATTATTTTCAGCAGGTGGAGAAGTTTCTAAAAAATTTGCTCCTATTGCTGCTTCTAAAGGCTGTATAGTTATTGATAATAGTAGCTATTTCCGCATGCACGATGATGTTCCTTTAGTTGTTCCAGAAGTTAATATGGAAGATGCTTATAAAAACAACGGAATTATTGCGAATCCTAATTGTTCTACAATCCAAGCAATGCTTCCTTTGAAGGCATTAGATGATAAGTACAAGATAAAAAGAGTTGTTTATTCTACTTATCAAGCTGTTTCAGGTGCTGGTAAAGCTGCATTAGACGACTTAGAAAATTGTGATGGTTCTAAACCTTTGAAGAAATTTCCTCATCCAATTTACAATAATTGTTTACCACAAATTGATGTTTTTGCAGATGATGGATATACTAAAGAAGAATTAAAAATGATAAATGAAACGAGAAAAATTTTACATGAACCTAATTTACGTGTAACTGCTACAACTGTTAGAGTTCCTGTTAGTAATTCTCATTCTGAATCTATAAATGTAGAATTAGAAAATAATTTTGAATTACCTGAATTAGTTGAAACTCTTAATAATTTCACTAACCTAATTGTTGTAGATAATCCAGAAAAAGGAGAATATCCTATGGCTATTAATGCTACTGGACATGACGAAGTTTTTGTTGGTAGAATTCGTAGAGATAATAGTGTGGAATCAGGTGTTAATTTATGGGTTGTTGCAGATAATATTAGAAAAGGTGCTGCTAGCAATGCAGTTCAGATTATGGAAAAATTAATTGAAGTAAAAAAATAAAATATGGAGCCACTAAACTTATTTAGTAGGCTCTTATTATTTTTGTTTTAATTAATAATTTTATAACTATATATTTACATTTTATTCCATTCTTCAAGTTTTTCCTCTAATAATTTAAAGTTCACTGTATTTTTTATGTATCCTATATTTTCATTTTTTATTCTTTGATTATATACTATTTTTGCATTTTTTGTAATTTTTTCTACATTATTATTTATATATCTCAACTCTCCTAAAATGACTTCTTTATACTTTCTATCTTGTTCCGTTTCAATCATGTACGGTTCTAATTCAGTAATTGGAACTGGTATCATATTGCTTATTCTTAAAGTTCCATATAGTCTATTGCCATTATCAATTCTAATTATTGTTTTTGTATCTTTCCTTATAATTCTTTTTTCATAATCTATATAATCTGATTTTTTAGGTGATGACATTGGTATATAATAATTACAATTATTTATAGTTAATACAATTCCTAAATATTTTCTTGTTCGAACTCTTATTTCTTCTTTATTATCATAAATCTTATCTTCAAATTTTCTTAAATATTTTATATATTTGTCACTTATACTATATAAGTTTAGTTTCATTTTTTGCCTCCTAAAAAAATAAGAGGAGAATCTTAACGATACCTCCCCTTGAATTTTAACTTTCTCATTTAAGGCTGTGAAACACCCGATTTATAACTTTCTCATTTAAGGCTGTGAAACACCCGATTTATAACTTTCTCATTTTAAGGCTGTGAAACACCTTGATTTACATATAATTATTATATAATCTTTCAGTATATTTTGTCAAGTCAAATAATAAATATATATTATATTTTATTCAAAATTTTAAAATTTATTTACTTATTTTATTAAACCAAATTTTTCATATCATATAAACCTGGTTTTTGATTTACTAAAAATTTTGCTGCTTTTAAAGCTCCTTCTGCAAAAACTTGTCTTGAATAAGCTGTGTGTTTTAACTCCAAAGTCTCATTCTCCCCAAAGAATTTTACACTATGTTCTCCTACTATGTTTCCACCTCTTATAGAAGAAAAACCGATTTCATTTTTGCTACGTGGTTCTCTTTTTTGCATTCTTTCAAAATTATATGTTTTTTTATTTTCTAATACATCATTTATTGCATTTGCAAGCAAAATAGCGGTTCCACTTGGACTATCTACTTTTCTATTATGATGTGTTTCTACTATTTCTATATCTGTATTTGTTAATACTTTAGCAATTTCTTGAACAAGACTTGCCATTAAATTAATGTCAAATGCCATATTTGAACTTCTAAATACAGGTATTTTTTTTGATATTTCTTCAATTTTATTTATTTCTTCTTGTGTAAATCCTGTTGTTGCAATTACTATTGGTGTATTTGTTTTTTCAGCATATTCTAAAATTTTAAATGTTGCTACTGGTACTGAAAAATCTATTATTACATCAACATTTTCTTTTATTTCGTTAATATTAGAATAAATAGGAAATCCTTTAGTAGTATCTTCTACACAATCAAATCCACAAACAACTTCAAACTCTGGTTGTTGTTCAATTGCTTTTAATACTTCTCCTCCCATTTTTCCACTTGCACCATTTAATAATACTTTCATTTTTACTTTCCTTTCTAATTTTACTTAATACATATTTTTTGAAAATTCCAAGTTGGAAAAGAATTAAATTTTGGCAAGGAAAGTTTTATTTAAAAGGCAAGGGCGCATACGTTTGTATGTAACCGCATTTTAAATGAAACTTGACGTAGTCCAAAATTGTAATTATTTTTCAACTAAATTAAATTATGATTCTTCATTGCTACTCTCATTCTCTCTTGATTCTTCGCTGACAATTCAACTAAAGGTAAACGTGGCTTTCCATAATTATATCCCATTAAATTTAATGCATATTTTACTGGTATTGGGTTTACTTCTGAGAACAATGCATCAATTAAGTCTATTGCATCTAATTGCATTTGTGTTGCTTCTCTAATTTTTCCATCAAAGAATTTTTGTGTCATATCATGTGTATATCTTGGCATTACATTTGATAAAACTGATATTACACCTTTTCCGCCTAAAGATAATATTGGTACTATTTGATCATCATTTCCTGAATATATATCTAAATTATCTCTACATAGTGACGCAATTTTAGCTACTTGTGAAAGGTTTCCGCTTGCTTCTTTAATTGCTACTATATTTTTAATTTTTGATAATTCTAAACATGTTTCTGGATTTATATTTACACCTGTTCTGCTAGGTACGCTATACATTATTATTGGTACCGTAACTGCTTCTGCAATTGTTTTATAATGTTCTATTAATCCTGCTTGTGTTGTTTTGTTATAATATGGTGTTACAACTAAAATTCCATCTGCCCCAACTGATTCAGCATATTTTGATAATTCTACTGCTGCTCTTGTGTTATTTGAACCTGTTCCTGCAATTACTTTTGCTCTTTTTGCAACTTTATCTATTGCAAATTTTATTGTATCTTTTCTTTCTTTATCTGTCATAGTAGCAGATTCACCTGTTGTTCCACATACTATTATTGCATCAACTTCTTGTTTAATTTGTTCTTCTAGTAATTTTCCAAATTCCTCAAAATTCACTCCATTTTCTGTAAATGGTGTTGCTATTGCTGTTCCACAGCCTTTGAATATTGTATTTTTCATATTCTTCACTCTCCCTTTTTTATTAATTTTTTATGTAATAATTCTACTAGACTATTTTCAATTTCATCAGCTACAATTTCTATTCTAGCTTGTGATAAATTTACATTTAATATATTAACATTGTGCTCTTTTAATATATTCATTGTTTGCATTAAAACTTTATTGTCTTGTATTATTCCATAACCAATTATATTTAATTTAACTAATTGCTTTTGGGACATATTATATTCCGAATATTTATCATCCAATAATTCTTGTACTTTATTTAATTCTGCTTTTTTTATTCTAAATTTAAAAGCATGTTTACATCTTTCAAACCATTCTACTATAATATTTTTTTCTAATAAATCTTGATAAATTTGATATTCATCTTTTTTAGTTATTTCTTCATTTTTTCTTAAAGAAATGATTAATAAAGCTTCGTTTTTTACGATGCTTTTAACTTCTCTTGTTTCAATTCCTTTGCATACTCTAGTTCCACCTTCATCTGTAAACGTAGATTTTGCAATAATATCTATTCCGAACTTTTTACCTATTTGAATACATCTATTATGTAACACTTTTGCACCAGCATCTGCTATTTCTTGCATTTCGTCAAATGATATTTCATCTAACCTTTTAGCTATTGTTACCATATTAGGATCTGCTGAATATATTCCATCAACATCTGAAAAAATATAACATTTGTCTGCATTTAATGCTGCATTTAATGCTACTGCCGTTGTATCTGAACCACCTCTTCCTAGTGTGGTTATATCTCCATTTTTATCTATCCCTTGGAAACCTGCAACTATTACAACATTTCCTTTTTTAAATTCTTCTTCTATTCTTTTTGTATATATTTCTTTTATTTTTGCACTACCATGAACTACATTGGTTTCTATTCCTGCTTGCCAACCTGTTAATGATACTGTTTTACATCCTTTTCTATTTAATAAAATACTTAATTTAGATATTGTTACTTGTTCTCCTGTTGATAGTAACATATCTAATTCTCTTTCTTCTGGCACAGCTGATAACTCTTGTGCCTCTTTTATTAGTCTATCTGTTGTCTTTCCTTGTGCTGAAACTACTACTGCTATGTTTTCCGCTTCATTTTTCTTTAAACTAATAATTTTTTCTGCAACAACATTTAATTTTATGTTGTCTGCAACTGAACTCCCTCCAAATTTTAATACTATTGTTTTATTTTTTGTGTCCATAATGTCACAACCTTTGTTTTCTCATAAGCTAAATCTAATTTTAGATAAGGCTTTTATGGTGTTATTATAATATATATTTATTTCTTTTTCAAGTAATGAATATAATAAAAAAAATATTATAAATTTGCATGTTAAAACCCTTCACTATATTTTGTTGAAGGGTTTTATGTTATAATGCTACTATTGCTTGTCTTCTTTTTTTATCATTTAATTGCTTGTAGTATTTTGTTATAAGTTCATCTAATTCTGTGCTTATTTTATATGTAATATTATAGTCATCTCCTTGTTCAATGCTCTTATTCAATTTATCTCTCAATCTACAAATTTCCTCATTTAACATTTTTATCTCTCCTTTTTCCTTTGTTTTCTTTTGTATATTTATAAATTACCATATAACATGTCATAAGTCAAGTATTTCCAAGGGTTTTAGTCAACTTTCGTATGACGTTTTTTTACATTTTTCGACATTATTAATCACAAAAAAACGGCATTATTTTTTATATTTTATAAATACCGTTTTTATTACAATTTTTATATTTACTTTTTTATACATTTTTTCTTAATTTTTCACAATAGAAATTACCATTTTATCTTCATTAAATACATCTTTTAACAATTGTTCTAAATATTCTACATCAATTCCTTCTATTTCCTCTAAATAGTCAAAACTACATATACCTCTTAGATAATCTGTTAAAAACATTCTTGCTATTTCTGATACATCATTATATTCTCTAATATATCTTCCATATATCATTTTTTTAAGTCTTTCTGCATCTTCTTTATTTATTCCATTTATTTTCATATTTCTAATTTCTTTTTTAAATCCTTCATACACTTTATCTGGATCTGTTGTTTGTCCTGTTACTAAAACATGTGCATATTCCCTTCCATATTCATAACTTAGGCCTTGTTCTCCAAATATTATTCCATCTTTATATAGTTCTTGGTATAATTTTGAACTTTTACCTAAAATAAGATTTAATATAATTTCTATTCCTATATCTTTTCTTACAATTTTCTTTTTATCATCTTCTTTTGGATTGTCTTTTATTCCTATTGTATATAATGGCATACTTACTTCTGCCTTTTCTTCTATTCTTGGCTTTACAATATCTTCTGGTTCTATTGGATTTATTCTTTTTATTTCTCCCTTAGTTTCTTGTTCTACTAATCTTTTTCTAACTTTCTCAAACATTTCTTCTGGTTCAAAATCACCTACTATTACCATTATCATATTTGATGGATGATAAAATGTTTTATAACACTTATATAATATTTCTTTATCTATATGGCTTATTGTTTCTACTGTTCCTGCAACATCTATTTTCATAGGATTTTCATGATATAAAATTTTTAAAGCATTTAAGTATACTTTCCAATCAGGATAATCGTCATACATTTTTATTTCTTGACCTATTATTCCCTTTTCTTTTTCAACATTTTCGTCCGTAAAATATGGATGTTGTACATAATCCATTAATTCATCCATTGCAGGATAAAAATTGTTTGTACATTCAAATAAATATGCGGTATGATCATTTGTTGTAAATGCATTTGCATTTACTCCTAATGCTGTTAATGTATCTAAACTATTTGTTCCATTTGGTTGTTCAAATAATTTATGTTCTAGAAAATGTGCTACACCATTTGGTACTTCTGTTATTTCTGTTTCTCCTGGTACTATAAATTTGTTATCATTTGAACCATAATTAGTTCCCCATATCATGTACTTTTTTTGTATCCCTGGTTTAGGAATTATCATAACTGTTAAACCATTTTTCATTTTTTCAATATATAATTTTTCTTTTACTTTTGAATTTTCAATTATTTTCATTTTTTATTTTGTATAATGAATAATCATTATACATCCTCCTTTCTCCTAATCTCTTACACTTAATTTTTTAAGAAATATATTGTATTTATACTTACTTTTTTTGCAACTTTTAGTATATCTTCTTTTGTTATTTTTTGAACTCTCTTAGTATATTCTTCTGGTGAATATTTGCTTTCTGATAATTCACGTGCAAAATAATAAGTAATTCCTGTATCTTGTTCCTCTTTAATAGAAGCAATTGTTGAAATTATTACTTTTTTACAATTTTCTAAATCCTCTTCTGTAAAGTTACCATTTTTCATATCTTCTATTTGTTCTTTTACAATTTTTAGAGCTTTTTCAAAATTTGATATTTCTATTCCGCAATTAATTAATATGTTGTTTTTAAATCTATGATAACTAGATGATGCAACATATGCTAAGTGTGCTTTTTCTCTTACATTTTGAAATAATTTTGATGTTGCTGTTCCACCTAATATAGCATTATATGCTAAAATATCATATTTTTCGTCATCATTGTCTATATCTATATCTAAACCTAATACTAGTTTTCCTTGGGCTACATCTAAACTTTCTGTTACTATTTTTTCTTCATTTTGTACTTTTTTTACAATTACAGGTTCTGCATAGTTTGCTTGTCTTTCTTTTAATTTTTGTATATTTTCATTTTTTTCTACTATATCATTTACATTTTCGTCTATGTTTCCTGATACAAATATGTCAATTTTACAGTCCTGGATTAATTCTTTATAATATTTATATAAACTTTTTTCATCTATATTTTCTAAATCATCTACATATCCAAATTTAAACAAACTGTAATTTTCATTTTTATACATTTCTTCTATACATCTTTCTTGTGAATATCTTGCTTTATTATCTGTTCTTGCTTCTATTAATTGTTTTATAGTGTTTTTTTCTTGATTCAAATATTCTTTTGAAAATCCATCATTTTCTACATATGGATTAAATGCTAATTCTAGTAAATTATCCATTGCAGTTTTCAACATGTTTTCCCCTGATTGTGGTAAATATTTATCATTTATAGTTTCAATATATAGTTTTATAACTTGATTATCTCCTGTTTTATCTAAACCACATTCAAATATTGCTCCATATAAATTTTCCATTTGTTTACTTATTTTTTCTTGTGTTTTCATTTTTTGACTTCCACGTCTTAAAAGTAATGATATTAATGCATTTTTAGTTACATTTTCTCTGGTTAATTTTGTTGTTAAAAATACTGCCATAAGATTTGTTTTGAATTTGTTTGTATCTATTGTATGAAATTTTATTCCTTGTTTTATTTCTTTTTCTTTATAATTCATTAAAATTCCTCCTTTTTATTTTTTCTTATTATACACTATAATTACGAGTTTATTAAACTTTTTATTAAAATTTTATAAATTATTTTTAATAATAATATTTTTTATTTCAATGATATAAAATCTTGAAATTTGGAAATACTATTGATACAATATGGCTATCAAAAGTTTTTATTCTTTAGGAAAATTTTGTTATAGCCAATTTGGCAGAAATGGAGGTCTTTCTATGGAAAGAAAAATTAAAGTTGTACAATATGGAGTAGGCAAAATGAGTTTGTATACAATGAGATATGTGTACGAAAAAGGTGGCGAAATTGTAGGAGCTGTTGATGTAAATCCAGATGTTATTGGAAAAGACATTGGTGAAATTTTAGGAACAGAAAATAAAGGGGTAAAAGTTGTATCTGCTGAAAGTGCAAGAGAAATGCTACAAGAAACAAAGCCAGATATAGCAATTGTTACCACAATGAGTTTATTAAAAGATTTAGAAAATCCTTTATTGCTATGTGCTGAATTAGGTATTAATGCAATAACTACTTGTGAAGAAGCTTTTTACCCAGAAAATTCTAATCCTACATTAACAAACAAAATAAATGAATTAGCAAAGAAAAATAACTGTACTATTACAGGTAGTGGTTATCAGGATATTTACTGGGGGCAATTAATTTCTTCAATTGCAGGTTCTACACAAAAAATTACAAAAATAAAAGGTAGTTCAAGCTATAATGTTGAAGAATATGGAATTGCACTTGCAAAAGCACATGGTGCTGGACTTAGCTTAGAAGATTTTGACAAAGAGGTTGCTTCTGTTGATAAAATAAGTAATGAAGAAAGACAAAAAATTATTGAAAGTGGAGAATATTTGCCTTCTTATATGTGGAATGTAAATGGTTGGTTATGTGAAAAATTAGGATTAACTGTTAAATCTCAAACTCAAAAATGTGTACCTCAAACTTATAAAGAAGATTTATATTCTTCTACATTAGGAATGACTGTAAAAGCTGGTGATGCAACTGGTATGAGTGCTGTTGTTACTACTGAGACAGAAGAAGGAATAACAATTGAAAGTGAGTGTATTGGTAAAGTATATGCTCCAGATGAATTTGATAAAAATGAATGGTCTATTATTGGAGAACCTGATACAACAATTATTGTAAATAAACCTGCTACTGTTGAGTTAACTTGTGCTTCTGTTGTTAATAGAATTCCTGATGTTATTAATTCTAAAGCTGGTTATGTTCCAACTTGTGAATTTGGTGAATTGAATTTTAAAGTTAAACCTTTGAATGAATATGTAAATTAAACTATAAAAAATCGGCTTGCATCTATGGTGTAAGCCGATTTTATTTTTTCTCATTAATTAAATTTTCTTTTTCTAGCTGCCTCTGATTTCTTTTTTCTTTTTACGCTAGGTTTTTCATAGTGTTCTCTTTTACGAACTTCTTGTAAAACTCCATTACGTGCACATTGTCTTTTAAATCTTTTTAAAGCATCTTCTATATTTCCATTATTAACTTTTATCTCTGACATTTTATTTCCCCTCCTTCCGGTCCATACAAAACAGTATGTGGGATAACCCTTATAACGATATCCATTATAACTAAAATAGCATAATTTGTCAATACTTATAGCTCAAATAATACTGTCTTATTTTCTTTTAGAGATTTCTGTACATCAATTATTCTCTGATTACTTGACCCTCTAAATCTTAAAGAAAGATCTTTTTTGTCTTCTTCGAATTTTCCATCAACTAATACATCTATATAAGATAAAAGTTCTGGAGTTTCTTTCCAATTTTTACACATTCTATCTTTAATATCTTTTTCAAATGTATATCCTGAATAACACCATATGTTTTTATCTGGAAATTTTTCTTTTACAACTTTTACTAATGGTAATAAACCTTGTTGATTAACATGCTCAAGTGGTTCCCCACCTAGTAATGACAACCCTGCAACATATGAATGATCCATTAATTCTATTACTTTATCAATTTCATTTTGAGTAAATTCATTTCCATAATGAAAGTCCCATGCTTCTTCGTTAAAACAGTTTTTACAATGATGTGTACATCCACTTACAAAAACTGATACTCTAACTCCTAATCCATTTGCTACATCTGCTTTTTTTATATCTGCATAATACATTTTCTATACATCCTTACATACTATATTTAGATTTTTACTTTATTGTGGGATTTTCTATAACCCTTATATTAACAATTATTATGAAAACGGATTCAAACTTCTAATAAATCCATTTGTTGCTGGTATAAACCATAAAATTATTCCTAAGACAATTACTATAACAATTGTTATTATTCCTGCTACCCAATCTTCTTTTTTTAATTCTTTTGGTATTTTAGGTCCATTTTTCCTTTTTTTAAATATTTCTGTACATACATCTACAATTGCCATTAATGAGCCAACTTTATGTTGTTTTGGTTCTTTATTTTGTTCTTGATTATATATTTCTTGTTCTTGAAATTGGATATTATCATTAAAATAATTTCTATTACTTGTTCTATTTTGGTTAATGTTTTGTTTGTTATAACTTTCTCTTTGTAATTCCAAATCATATTGACTTCTTAAAAAGTCATTTGTAAGAATATGATATGCTTCATTTAATTCTACTGTTTTTTCTTCTGCAAATCTTTTTTCTTCACCTATATATGCATCTGGATGACATTGTTTTATTAATACTTTATATGCCTTTTCTATTATTTCTTTTGATGCTTTAGGATTTACTTCTAATAGTTCATAATAATTTTTCATACATATTCTCCTTGTTCAAATAATTCAACATAATTTTATATTAAAAAAACAAAAATAGCAATATGTAGTTGCTATTTTCGTTATATTTTATATTCTATTTTTCATCTTTCACTATTTACCATTAGCATTATTTTCATCTATTTCTGCTAATAAAAATGATTTTTTGCTCCGACCCCAAAATCATTCACTAAAAATTGCTTCAAATTCATCTGCTTCGATTTTTTCTTTTTCAAGAAGCACACCTGCAACTTTGTGTAATTTGTCTATATTTTCTGATAAAATTTGTTTTGCTCTATTATATCCTGTGTCAACAATTCTCTTTGTTTCTTCATCTATAACAGCAGCTGTTTCTTCAGAATATTCTTTAGCATGTGCTAAATCTCTTCCTAAAAATACTTCTTCTTGTCCTTGTCCTAATGTTATTGTTCCTATTCTGTCACTCATACCATATTGTGTTACCATACTTCTTGCTATTTTTGTAGCTCTTTCTATATCATTACTTGCACCTGTAGATACATCGTTTAATATAAGAGCTTCTGCTACTCTACCACCTAATAGTGATACTATATTTTCTTCCATTTCTGTTTTTGACATAAATGATTTGTCTTCTGTTGGACGATACATTGTATATCCTCCAGCCATTCCTCTTGGTACTATTGATATTTGATGTACAGGATCTTGTGTTGTTAAATAATGACTTACTACTGCATGACCAGCTTCATGATATGCTACTAATCTGTTTTCTTTTTCACTTCTAACTCTTGTTTTCTTTTCAGGTCCCATAGTTACTTTTACCATAGCATCTTCAATTTCTTTCATACCGATTTCATCTATATTTCTTCTTGCTGCTAATAAAGCTGCTTCATTTAATACATTTTCAAGGTCTGCTCCTGCAAATCCTGATGTGTTTTTAGCTATTACTTTTAAGTCTACATCATCTGCTAATCTTTTCTTTCTTGAATGTACTTCTAATATTTGTTCTCTTGCTTTTACATCTGGCATTCCTACTACTATTTGTCTATCAAATCTTCCTGCTCTTAATAATGCTTTATCTAATACATCTGGTCTATTTGTTGCAGCTAATACGATTACACCTTCATTTGCTGCAAATCCATCCATTTCAACTAATAATTGGTTTAATGTTTGTTCTCTTTCGTCATGTCCTCCACCAAGACCTGCACCTCTTTGACGTCCAACTGCATCAATTTCATCTATAAATATGATACAAGGTGAGTTTTTCTTAGCTTGTTCAAATAAATCTCTAACACGTGATGCACCAACACCAACAAACATTTCAACAAAGTCAGAACCACTTATAATAAAGAATGGTACTCCTGCTTCTCCAGCAACAGCTTTTGCAAGTAATGTTTTACCTGTTCCTGGTTGACCTACAAGCAATACTCCTTTTGGTATTCTTGCTCCCATATCTGTATACTTTTTAGGATTCTTTAAAAATTCTACTATTTCTTCTAGTTCTTCTTTTTCTTCATCTACACCTGCAACATCATCAAATGTAATTCTATTTTTATCTGCTGGTGTCATCATTTTGGCTTTGCTTTTTCCAAATGTCATTGTTTTTCCATTTGCATTTCCATTTCCGACTCCACCCATCATTAAGAACCAGAATATAAAGAATATTATTAATAATCCAAATGGTGTTAATAAGCTAAGTACAGCAATAAACATTGATTCTGATTTTTGATCTAATGTAAATGCGCCTTCTTTTAAATATTCTTCAGTATATGACATAAAATTATCAACACTTGGAATATTTACTTCTTTTCTAATTTTATCATCTTTTAATGTTACAATAGCTGTTTTTGAATCTGAATCTAATTCAATATTTTCTACTTTTCCACTATTAATATCAGCAATTAAATCTGAATATTTTAATTTTGAATTACTATTTTCAACTATTGATGATAGCACTACTAAAAATATAACTGCTATTATCAACCACATTGCTAAAGTTTTAATTCCGTTTTTCAATTTTTTTCCTCCTCTTGATCCCCTGATTTTTACTATATTGCTTTTATAACACATTAATTTTCGTTTGTAAATATTTTTTTATGTTTCTTTTTTATTACATACAAGCTAGTTTCAAGGATTTCGTTACGGGTACTTATATTTGCTTTATAAAATAAATTTTTTGATTTTTTACTAAAATTTTTATTTTTTTGTTTGGAGTTAAATATTTATTACCTATATTATTTTCACATAATTTAATTATATCTTCTATATGTACTTTTTCTATATTTTTGCTGTTTCCAAAAAGCTTCGTTATAGTATATAACAATATCCTTGATTTTATAACTTTTTCTTGTTTATTAAATTCTTTTATATCTAAAATTATTTGTTCTTCTTTTTCTTCTATTAATATAGAATTATATATTTTTTCTACTTGATTTTCTATATATTCTTCTTCTTCACATATTAATTGTGACAACCTTTCTAATGTGTTTACAATATTAGGATTAAATTCCTCTTTTATATACGGAATAACGATATTCCTGATTTTGTTTCTTGTATATATGTTTTCGAAATTAGTTTTATCTATTCTTGGTTCTAACTTATTTTGTTCACAATATTTTTCAATTTCTGTTCTTTCACATTCTATTAATGGTCGTATATATTTTCCTCTTTTAGGTTCAATACCTTTCAAGCCTGAGATTCCGCTACCTCTTAAAGTGTTCATTATTATTGTTTCTGCTCTATCATTTTTATTATGTGCTATTGCTATTTTATTAGATTTAGTTTTTTCTAGTATTTCATCAAAAAATTCATATCTAACAACTCTTCCTGCTTCTTCTGTTCCTATTTTTTTATTATTAGCAATTTTTTGAACATCTATACTTTTAGAATAAAATTCAATGCCATTTTTTTCACAATAATTTTTAACATATTTTTCATCTTCTTTAGCTTCTTCTCTTATCATATGATTTACATGTGCCACACATATTTGAAAATCTATTTTATTAATTTTTCTATTTCTTCCATTATGCTTTTCCTTAACTTGTTTTTCTTCAGTATTAGAGTTTTTTCTTAGTTTATTCAATATATCTAACATTGCTATTGAATCTGGTCCACCTGAAACAGCTAGTACAATTTTGTCCCCATCTTCTATTAAGTTATATTGTTCTATAGTTTTTAATACTTCTTCTATCATAGATTTTCCTTAT
>OGXW01001949.1_pt1 | contig 15141 bp, 12 predicted proteins | sample 1576341 | NCBI WGS metagenome assembly OGXW01 (sample SAMEA3541592, study PRJEB24748) | human gut metagenome | biome: human gut; feature: human-associated habitat; material: faeces | place: China | collected 2012
TGTTTTTCCGGCTTTCGCCAGCATTTCCGCCTGCTGCTGTACTTCCTCCGGAATGGTCGTCGCCTGGGCGATACAGCCGGCATTGCCGCCGTAGAGCACTTGCCCGTTCCGCTTTGCTGTCAAACCGTTTCCCACCAGAGCCTGAAATTCAGTGACCGGTGAAGCGGGAATCTGGTGCTCTTTGCTGTATTGTAAGATCGCTTTTGCAAGTGGGTGTTCGCTTTTCTGCTCCAATGCAGTTGCAGCGGAGAGCAGTTCCTGTTCGGTGACATCTGCCGCAGGGAGAATATCTGTAACGCGGGGTTCGCCGCAGGTGATCGTACCGGTCTTGTCCAATGCTACGATCTGAACCTTGCCGGCTTCCTCCAGAGAAACCGCGGTTTTGAACAGGATTCCGTGCTTGGCTCCGACACCGTTTCCCACCATAATGGCAACTGGTGTAGCAAGCCCCAGTGCACAGGGGCAACTGATGACCAGCACGGAAATGCCCCGTGCCAGAGCATATCCCACGGTTTGTCCCACCAGCAGCCATACCACAATTGTGACAACAGCAATGGCAATGACAGCCGGTACAAACACACCGGAAACCTTGTCTGCGATTTTGGCAATGGGAGCCTTGGTGGCAGCGGCATCGCTGACCATGCGAATGATCTGGGAAAGCGTAGTATCTTCTCCCACACGTGTGGCTTCACACCGGAGAAAACCGGACTGGTTGATCGTGGCAGCTGAAATATTATCGCCGACTGCCTTGTCCACCGGAATGCTCTCACCGGTGAGGGCGGATTCATTGACGGCACTGGTGCCCTCGACAATGACACCGTCCACCGGAATGCTCTCGCCGGGGCGGACAACAAACTGTTCGCCGCGGTGCACCTGCTCCACCGGAACCGTGACTTCCTCACCATTCCGGAGCAGCACGGCGGTTTTCGGGGAGAGGTTCATCAGCCCTTTCAGAGCATTGGTCGTTTTGCCCTTGGAGTGTGCCTCCAGCATTTTCCCTACGGTAATCAGTGTCAAAATCATAGCGGCGGATTCAAAGTAGAATTCGTGCATATAACTCATCACTGCGTCCATGTCGCCCTTGACCTGGGCATCTGTCATGGCAAACAGGGCGTAGGTACTGTATACGAATGCCGCACCGGAACCCAGTGCCACCAATGTGTCCATATTCGGGGCACGGTGGAGCAGGCTCTGGAATCCGCTGACGAAGAATTTCCGGTTGATGACCATGATGATAATGGTAAGCAGCATCTGTACCAGACCCATTGCCACATGGTTGCCGTTGAAGAATGAGGGCAGGGGAAATCCCCACATCATATGTCCCATAGAGATATACATGAGCACTGCCAGAAATCCCACAGAGGCGATCAGCCGCCGTTTCAGCACTGGTGTTTCGTGGTCGGCGAGGGCATCGCTGTCCGGAGCCGCCGCTTCGTCAGAGCCGCCCTTGCGGGAAGCACCGTAACCGGCTTTCTGGACGGCATCGATAATTGCTTCCGGAGAAGCTGTGCCCTCAACGCCCATGGAGTTGGTCAGCAGGCTGACAGAGCAGCTGGTGACACCGTCTACCTTGGAAACGGCTTTTTCCACACGGGCACTGCACGCGGCACAGCTCATGCCCGTAACATTGTATTGTTCCATTGATTGAAAACCTCCTACTTCATCAATTTTTGCAGGGTGATCACCAATTCGTCGATGACTTCGTCCTTGCCGGCACGAATATCATCTGCCACACAGGTGCGGATATGGTTGGCAAGCAGTTCCTTATTGAAGGCGTTCAGGGCAGCGTTGGCGGCGGCGACCTGTACCAGAATATCCGGACAATAGGCGTTTTTCTCCACCATGCCCCGAATACCCCGAATCTGCCCCTCGATGCGGTTCAGACGGTGGATCAGTTTGGTGTATTCCTCCTGCGAGCGTTCCTTTGTCTTGTGACAACAGGGACATCCCTGTTTTTCTGTATGTTCCATAGCGGATAGGCTCCTTTCTGTATTTGCGGTGTATCGGGGATATACCCCCTACCAGTATTATATACCCCTAAGGGGTATTTGTCAAGGCGGGGAAGGTGAAAAAGTTTTGTTGCAAATTTGTTTCCTATATTGTTGCAGGAATTCTGAATGTCATACAGAATATCATACAGATAGCTGAAATAACATTGCAACTTTTGCAAAGATATGCTATAATAGAAAAAATGGAACAGGAGGAGTTCATATGACGTGGGAAACCATTGAAATTGCCGGAAAAATCTGCCGAATCGCCGCCGTAGATTCGCCTGTCTGTGTGTTGATCCAGCCCACAGGGGAACATGAGCAGGCACATCTGACAGAGGAAGCCGGACAGATCTTACAGCATGACTCATGTGAGGCGTTGTTTGTGTCGTTTCCGATCGCAGACTGGGATCAGGAACTTTCTCCGTGGCATGCAAGACAGGCATTCGGAGAAGAATCGTTTGGCAGCGGTGCTGGTGCAACCTTGCAGTGGATTCTGGAAAAGCTGCTGCCGGCACTGCGATCTCAGCTGCATCTGCCGGAAAATATACCGTATATTTTGGGCGGCTACTCTCTGGCGGGATTGTTCAGCTTGTGGGCAGCGTACCAGACCGATGTCTTTGCGGCAGTGGCAGCTTGTTCCCCCTCAGTCTGGATGGACGGCTGGGCAGAATATACCGCATTGTATCGTCCTAAGACACCGCACATCTACCTTAGTCTTGGAACCAAAGAACACAAAACCAGAAACCCGCTGCTGCAAACGGTAAAAAAACGCATAACAGAACAGGAAGAACTGCTCCGGCAGGGCGGCGTGGATACAGTGCTGGAGTGGAATGCCGGCAATCATTTTCAGGAAAACGCAGCACGCACAGCGAAAGGCTTTCTGTGGTGCATAAAACAAGTGGAGGAATGCTGATGTTGGAAGTTTTTGAGATCTACCAGCCGCCGCAGGCAGACCGCAACAAGATTGCCGGAAAAATGCTGGGGCATATTTTGATCGTCTTTGCCGCTCTGGCGGTCGTCATGGTCAAGCTGTTTCTCTGCATCGGGGCAGATTCTGCACGGAACCGTGATGCAGTCCGCAAGGTGACTTCTCCGGAAACGGAACAATGGGCACTCATCGTGCTTCTGGTATTTGTTGCGGCAGTGATCTATCTGAGTGTGACAGGATTCCTGCTTTCCCGAAAAGTCCGCAGACAGTTTACAGCCTGGGTGTACAATGAGGAAAAACTGTACGTGGTGACGGCAAAGGTACCGTCTGCCGGAAGGTACAGTTCTCCCCGTAGAGTTTCCAGCGTGTTTCAGATACAGGAACGTGCATTGGAGATACTGCACGACCCGCGAATGCTGGTCAGTCTGATAGAGGGTACCGTTTCCGAACCGCTGTTTCACGTCACGCCGGTGACAGAGGTGCGGCGAATCCGGCAGCGGGAGCAGGAAGTGATCGTGTATTTTGACCGTTATCGGGAAAAGATTTCCAAAAAAACAACAAATTTCGAAGCACTGATGATGCATTTGCGAGCATTAGGAGCAGAGTAAAGGCAGTCCTGTATGATATGCGTACAGGACTGCTTTTTTTGCAAAAAGACTTGCCAATCTGCGAAAAATGTGGTATAGTAGTACGTGGGCATTTGAAAAGCCCTTTTTATCGAACAATTGGCAGCAGATGTCAGGGAAGCAGGTGAGAATCCTGCACAGTTCCGCTACCGTGTCGGGGAGCACTATACACATGCCACTGGAATGTTCCGTTCCGGGAAGGCGTATGGTCCGCGGAGAGCCGAAGTCGGGATACCGGTCTGCTGCTTTGGAATAGATCCCATCTACGAGAATAGAGGAAATTGTTGGTGCATGTGTATTCTGTGCTTTGCATAACTGCAAAGGCTCTGCTTTTTGCACCCATACGAAGGAAATATGATCGGTATTTCCCAAGACAATCACACAAGGCTTGTGTGTTGTATCCCGTGTTCTTCTGGAAACACGGGCTTTTTTGACATTGGAGGGAACTTATGCAGCTGCTCTTGATTCGGCACAGCCTCACAGCCGGCAATCTGGAACACCGCTATATCGGCTGCCGCACAGACGAACCGCTTTGCGAAGCGGGAATTGCTCTGGCACAGCAGAAATCGGTGGAATTTCGCCGGTCGTTTCCGGTACCGGAACTGGTGCTGGTCAGCCCGATGCAGCGTTGCCGGCAGACGGCAGAGATCTTGTTTCCCCATGTGTCGCAGAAAATCGTATTGGGACTACAGGAGTGCGATTTCGGAGCGTTCGAAGGAAAAAACTATCAGGAGTTGTCCGGTAACACGTCCTATCAGGCGTGGATCGACAGCGGCGGTACGCTGGCATTTCCGGAGGGCGAATCCAGAGAGGAATTTGTGCGGCGATGCTGTGCGGCGTTGGAAGCGGTACTGCAAAACCAGCAGGAATCTCATATCGCGGCAGTAGTACACGGAGGCACAATTATGGCGGTGCTTTCTGCATTGGAACAACAGCAGAAAGCGTATTTTTCATGGCAGGTAAAACCTTGTACGCCGGTTTTTTGCAGGGTGGTGACTTTATCCCCCCTGCGGCTTGCTGTTTTAGGGAGTTGAAACAACGAGATGTGCATTTATATGGCGGGAGTGGACGTGCATTCCGCAGACGTTTCCGCAAGGGAACAGTTTGCATTTTCGGAAGAACAGGTCAAGCAGATTCTGACAGAACTGGTGCAGAAAGACGGCATCAGCGGAGCAGTATTGCTTGCAACCTGCAATCGGACGGAACTGTATCTCTCCGTACAGGAACGCCGGTCTTCCGCAGAAGACGATGCTGTCAGCCAGCCGGCAATGGACATCTCTCCGGCAGAACTCCTGCGGCAGTATGCCCATGCACCGGAAAAGTCTTTTACAGGGCGGGTTTTGACGGAAATCGATGCGGTACAGCATATCATGGAAGTCGCCTGCGGTCTGCATTCGCAGATCCTGCATGAAGAACAGATCGTCACACAAGTGGGACATGCGGTGGAACTGGCACGTGCCTGTCGCAGTACAGACGGCGTGCTGGACACCCTGTTCCGAACGGCAGTTTCTGCCGGAAAAGAGGCACAGACACAAGTGTCCGTGCAGAATGTACCGCTTTCGGTTTCTTATAGTGCGGTACAGCAGCTGGAACAGCATGCCGGAACACTGGACGGGAAAACCTGTCTGGTGATCGGCAACGGCAGCATGGGACGGCTGGCAGCTTCTCTGCTGGTGCAGTATGGCTGTCGGGTGTTTATGACACTGCGTTCCTATCATCACGGGGAAACGGTGATCCCGTTCGGGGTGCAGCCGGTTCCTTACGAACAGCGTTTCCTTCAAATGGAAGCGGCAGAGATCGTCATCAGTGCCACCAGAAGCCCGCATCACACCATTACCAAGAAGCAGCTGGAAGCACTCTCGCGAAAGCCGGTCTGGATTCTGGATCTGGCAATGCCGCGGGACGTGGAAGCAGACTGCGGCACAGTGGAAGGTGTCACGCTCTGGAATCTGGACGACCTGCACAGCAGCACGGCTCCGGACGAAACGGCGTTGGCGGCTCTGCGGCAAATCGCGGAACAGTATACCGACACCTTTCAGATGTGGCGGAATTATCGGGACGCGGTGCCCTATATGCAGCAGCTGAAAGAGCTGACAACACAGCGAATCATGCACAGTACGGCAGCAGAACCTTATGCAGAACTGCCCCAGCTGGAGGAGATCGTGCGGCTGGTGACGGAACGAACGGTGGATATGCTCATGGGCAGCATGAAATCGGAAATTACACCGGAACTGGTGCGGCAAAGCTGTGCAAAAATCAAAGACAGAGGAAGATTTTGAACCCATGGGAAGAAAAATTCGTATCGGCAGCCGTGCCAGCCAGCTTGCCGTGGTACAGAGCGAACTGGTCATGGCAGAGATCCGGAAGATCCTGCCGGAAGAAGACTTGGAACTGGTGACCATGAAAACCACTGGGGACAAGATCCTACACAAGACGCTGGACAAGATCGGCGGAAAAGGGCTGTTTTTGAAAGAACTGGACGCGGCACTTCTCACCGGACAGGTGGACATCTGTGTGCACAGTCTGAAAGATGTGCCGGTGACAGAGAATCCGGCACTGCCCATTGGGGCATACTCTGTGCGGGAACTGCCGGCAGATGTGCTGGTGTTCCCGAAGGGAACTTCACACTGGAATCCGGCACTGCCGGTAGGGTGTGCCAGTGCCCGAAGAAAGATGCAGTTTCAACAGCTGTATCCGGAAGCAGTGATACAGCCGGTGCGTGGCAATGTGCTGACACGGCTGGAAAAACTGGACAGCGGTGAGTATGGTGCACTGATTCTGGCGGAGGCAGGGCTAAAACGGTTGGGGTTGTCTGACCGGATCGCCTACCGCTTTTCACCGGAGGAACTGGTGCCGGCGGCAGGGCAGGGGATTCTGGCGATACAGACCCGTGCCGGCGAATATGCCGACCTGCTTGCCCGACTGAATTCCCCTGACGGGGCACTTTGTGCGAAAACAGAACGGCAGCTGGCATCGCTGCTGGGCGGGGACTGCTCGGCACCGGTGGGCTGTCATGCACAGCTGCACGGAACGGACATGACCCTTTACGGGTTTTCCGGTATCGGCGGGGTGCCGCGGTACGGCAGCGTGCAGGGAAACCGAAATGATGCGGACTTGCTGGTACAGCAGCTGGCATCAAAACTGACCATTACGGAATAAGTAAGAAGGTATCAATATGAATCTGACCAATCGGCCGCGTCGCCTGCGAAACGGTGCTCTGCTTCGCAGCATGGTGCGGGAAACCCGTATTTCTGCGGATACACTGATCTATCCCATGTTCGTGCAAGAGGGGGAGCATATTCGGGAAGAGATCCCCTCCATGCCCGGACAGTATCGCTGGAGTCTGGACTGCGTAGATGAACTTTTGCAGCAGGTCGTGGATTCCGGTGTGAAAAGCGTGCTGCTTTTCGGGATCCCTGCTCAAAAAGATGAGATCGGCAGCAGTGCATGGCAGCCGGACGGCATTGTCCAGCAGGCGGTGCGGCATATCAAGAGCCGGTTCCCGCAGCTGTATGTCATCACTGATGTCTGCATGTGTGAGTATACGTCGCACGGACACTGCGGCATTCTCTGCGGGCATGACGTGGACAACGACAAGACACTGGAAGTGCTGGCAAAAACAGCACTGTCCCATGTGCAGGCAGGTGCGGATATGGTTGCCCCCTCGGATATGATGGACGGCAGAGTGGGACGTATCCGGCAGGTGCTGGACGAAAACGGTTTTGTCAACACGCCGATCATGGCGTACTCCGTAAAGTATGCTTCGGCGTTCTACGGCCCGTTTCGGGACGCAGCCGGTTCTGCACCGGCGTTCGGCGACCGGAAAAGCTATCAGATGGATCCCCACAATGCCAGAGAAGCTTTGCTGGAAGCGGAATTGGACGTGCAGGAAGGTGCGGACATTCTCATGGTAAAGCCGGGCATGGCATATCTGGACGTGCTGAAATCGCTGAAAGAACAATTCCGCCAGCCGGTGGCACTGTACAGCGTCAGCGGCGAATATGCCATGATTCAGGCAGCGGCTGCGGCAGGCTATATTGATCGGGAAGCTGTCATTTGCGAATCAGCGGTCTGCATGTACCGTGCCGGTGCAGATCTTTTGATCACATACTTTGCAATGGAACTGGCGAAGTACATTCGCGAGGGGAGGATCGGATAATGGAACAGATGCACATTGCTCATTCCGAGGCGTTGTACGACCGTGCCAAGGAACTGATGCCCGGCGGTGTCAATTCGCCGGTGCGGGCGTTTCAGTCTGTGGGCGGTACGCCGCGGTTTATTCAGCGTGCCAAAGACCAGTACCTCTACGATGAGGACGGCAACGTCTATATCGATTATATCGGCTCCTGGGGGCCGATGATTCTGGGACACAATCCGGACATTGTGCTGGAAGCTGTCCGGAATCAGCTGGAAAATGGCTTGAGTTACGGTGCTGCCACGGCACTGGAAGTGGAAATGGCAGAACTGATTCACCAGATCGTTCCCTGCGTAGAAATGATGCGTATGGTAAACTCCGGCACAGAGGCAGTAATGAGTGCTGTTCGTGCTGCAAGAGGATTTACCGGGCGGGACAAGATCGTCAAGTTTGAGGGCTGCTATCACGGGCATGCAGATGCCATGCTGGTGAAAGCCGGCTCTGGCGTGATGACTGCCGGCATTCCGGATTCCAGCGGTGTGCCGAAAGGCTGTACCGCGGATACGCTGTCCGCAGTCTATAATGATCTGGACAGCGTGGAACAGCTGTTTCAGCAGTATCCGAAGGAAATCGCCTGCGTGATCGTGGAACCGGTGGCTGCCAATATGGGCGTTGTGGTTCCGGAAAAGGGATTCCTGCGGGGAATCCGTCAGATCTGTGACCAGTACGGTGCTCTGCTGATTCTGGACGAAGTCATTACCGGATTTCGTCTGCAGCTGGACGGTGCTGTCGGACACTTTGGTGTCACACCGGATCTGGTGACCTATGGCAAGATCATCGGCGGCGGCATGCCGGTCGGTGCATACGGCGGCAGACGGGAGATCATGCAGCTGGTGGCTCCGCTGGGCTCTGTCTATCAGGCGGGTACGCTCAGCGGCAATCCGGTGGCAATGCGTGCCGGTCTGACACAGCTGCGGTATTTGCAGGCACATCCGGAAGTTTATCATCAGGTAGGTTTCCTGTCCCACCGGCTTCGCAGCGGTCTGGGAGACATTATTCGCCGGCACCACGGCAACTGTACCGTCAACGGTATCGGTTCGCTGTCCTGCCTGTATTTTACACCGGAACCGGTGCGGAACTATACTGATGCCAAAAAGGCGGATACCGCAAGATTTCGGGAATATTTTCATTTCATGCTGGATGAGGGCAACTATTTCGGCCCCAGCCAGTTTGAAGCAATTTTTGTATCGAACGCACACACGCTGCGTGAGATAGATAAAACGCTGGGTGATGCAGATGCATTTTTCTCTGCACACAGCGGAAACTGAGAACCTCTTTCTGTTCTCAGCCGGGAGCCAACGGAGAGGGGTTCCGAGAGGAGAGGTTTTCATATGAACAAACACAATGGCTCTGCTTTGCAGAACCGCAGCACCAGAGGCATGACGGGATGTCGTGTGCTGGTGTCTGCTCTGGCAGTTTGTCTGCTGCTGTCCGATATGGCAGCAAGCGGCAAATTCGGTGCATCTGCGATGCACATCATGGAGGGCTATCTGCCCGCTGGCTGGTGTATTGCATGGGGTGCACTTTGCATTCCGTTTCTGGTGGCTGGTGCAGTCAGCCTGAAGCGGAAAATCGCGTATCAGGGAAAAGTGAAGCTGCTGATTGCACTTTGTGCAGCCTTCGTCTTTATCATTTCTTCCCTGAAGATCCCTTCGGTTACCGGAAGCTGTTCTCATGCGACCGGTACCGGACTGGGTGCGATTCTGTTCGGACCGTCGATCATGTCCGTGCTGGGCATCATCGTGCTGCTGTTTCAGGCGATCCTGCTGGCACACGGCGGTCTGACCACACTGGGTGCCAACACATTTTCCATGGCGATTTTCGGACCGTTCGTTTCCTACGGACTGTTCCAGCTGCTGAAAAAGTGTAAGGCACCGATGGGACTGGCAGTATTTCTGTCGGCAACGATCGGAGATATGGCAACTTACTGCCTGACTTCGGTACAGCTTGCAGCTGCTTATCCCGGAGATAACTTCTGGGCATCGTTCGGCAAGTTCATTGCCGTTTTTGCACCGACTCAAGTCCCCATTGCCATTGCAGAAGGCATTCTGACTGTCATTGTCTATAATGTCATTCAGAAGAACTGCGTCAAGGAGTTGAAGGAACTGTCCGGCATTACAGTTTCCAACCCCAACCGCGGCAAATTGTGGGCAAGAAATCTGGTGCTGGCACTGGGTGTTGTTTTACTGGTCACCATTCCGCTGATGCTGCTGGGCAACAGTGAATTCGGCGGTTCTGATGATGCCGGTTCTACTGTAGTAGAAGAAATCAACGGCGGCTACACCCCGTGGTTTGAGTCCTTCTGGGAACCGCCTTCGGGAGAGGTCGAATCTCTGCTGTTCTGTGTACAGTCGGCGATCGGTGCAGGCATCTGCGGCTTTGTGCTGGGACGCATCAGCCGGAAACCGAAAGCATCTGCATCAGAGGACGATGCTGCATTGACAGACCAGAAGCAAACTTCTGCTTCCTGACCGCAGGAGGCAACAGATGAAACGACATACACATTCCCATAGTCACGGAGAACGAATCCTCATTGATGAGATCGCCTATGCATCTGCATTGCGGCGTGTTTCTCCGTTCTGGAAAATTTTTGTGTCCCTGTATAGTCTGCTTCTGTGCCTGATCTCACATACATGGGCGGTGAGCGTGCTGATCTTATGCTGCATGCTGACCGCGATGACTGCCATCGGGAAAACCCGGTGGCATCATGTTATCCACTTAATGCAGATCCCGCTGGCATTTGTCGTGCTGGGGTGCATCATGATCCTGCTGCAGATCTCACATCATGGCGAGTCCATGCTGGTATCGCTGCATCTGGGAAGCTGGTACTTCGGCATCACCGGAGAGAGTCTGCATCAGTTCGGACAGGTGTTTTTACAGTGTCTGGCGGCAGTCAGCTGTCTGTATTTTCTCTCTGCTACTACGCCGATGACAGAACTGTTTACGGCACTACGCCGTCTGCATCTGCCGGCGTTTCTGGTGGAGATGATGGAACTGGTCTATCGGTATATCTTTGTGCTGATGGAATCGGCTTCGCAGATTCGGAACGCACAGGAATGCCGCCTGGGGTATGGCTCGTTAAAGACCAGCTTTTACTCCATGGGACAGCTGATCTCCAATCTGTTCCTGCGGGCATACCGGCAGGCAGACCGTACCTATACGGCAATGGAGTCCAGAGGGTATACCGATGAAGTGCGGACACTGGGATTGACATATGAAACAACAGGCTGGCAGAAAGGGCTCGCTGTCGGATACAGTGTGCTCCTGACCGGAGCCGTGCTCTTTTGCAGAATAGGAGGCAGTGTATGGGGATTATTTTAGAGGCAAGTCATCTCACCTATGGCTATGACGAAAGCAGTCACGCCATTGAGGATTTGTCCATTGCATTTGAAGAAGGCAAGACTACCGCGATTCTGGGAGCAAACGGTGCCGGAAAGTCTACGCTGTTTCTGCATCTCAACGGCATTTTGCAGCCGGAGCAGGGAGAGGTTCGCTTTCGCGGACAGCCAATTTCCTACAAAAAAGCAGGCTTGCGGCAACTGCGTTCCAAGGTGGGTATCGTCTTTCAGAATCCGGACGACCAGCTGTTTTCGGCTTCGGTATATCAGGACATTTCTTTCGGAGCAGTCAACATGGGCTTGCCCGCGGAGGAGGTGCACCGCCGTGTGGAAACGGTCATGGAACAGGTGGGGATCACATACCTGAAAGACCGTCCTACTCACGCCCTGAGCTTCGGACAGAAAAAGCGGGTGGCATTTGCCGGCATTATGGTCATGCAGCCGGAAGTCATTATTCTGGACGAGCCCACGGCAGGACTGGACCCTGTGGGCATCAGTGAACTGATGCACCTGCTCCAAGATGTCTGCCGGCAGCAGCACACCACCATTATTTTATCTACCCATGATATTGATGTGGTACCCATTTACGCCGATGTGATCGACGTTATGGACAAGGGACACATGGTGGCACATGGTACGCCGGCGGAAATTTTCGCCCAGCCGGAACTACTGCGGGAGCATCATCTGCGTCTGCCGCGAATTTCGCATTTGCTGGAAATTTTGCACAAGGAGGATCACTGGGACGTAGATGCTTCGGTTTCTACCATTTCCGGTGCAAGAAAAGAATTGCTGCGGCATGCGGCGGAGTGAGGAGGAATACCCATGAAAACAGGAACGGTATTTCTGGTGGGAGCAGGTCCGGGAGATCCGGCACTGCTGACAGAACAGGGAAAGGCTTGTCTGGAACAGGCGGACGTGGTGGTCTATGATGCACTGGCGTGTTCGTCGGTGCTGAACCTGACACGACCGGACTGCGAACTGATCTTCGCGGGAAAGACGGCGGGAAATCACCACAAAAAGCAGAGTGAAACCAATCAACTGCTGGCGGAGTTGGCACAGCAGGGAAAACGGGTGGTACGGCTCAAGGGCGGTGACCCCTTTGTCTTTGGACGCGGGGGAGAAGAAGCACAGGTGCTGCGATCGCTGGGAATCCCTTTTCAGATCGTATCCGGCGTTTCCTCCTGCTATAGTGTGCCGGCTTATGCCGGAATCCCTGTGACACATCGGGAATACGCTCCTGCATTTCATGTTATCACGGGACACCGCAAAACGGAACAGCATACCGAACTGGACTATGCCACGCTGGCAAAACTGGACGGCACTCTGGTATTTCTGATGAGCCTGAGCAATCTGCCGGCAATTGCCGCTTCGCTGATACAGCAGGGGAAATCTCCGGATACACCGGCGGCAGTGATCCAGCAGGGGACAACCGCACGGCAGCGTGTGGTGACGGCTCCGCTTTCTGAGATCGCAGCAGAAGTGCAGCGGCAGGGAATCCACACGCCGGCAATGACTGTGATCGGTGACGTGGTTTCTCTGCGGCAACAGCTGTCGTGGTTTGGAATGGGCGAACTGTCCGGCAAAAAGGTACTGCTGACCGGTACACCGGCGTATACCCGCAAGGCGGCAGAACAGCTTCGTTCCTGTGGAGCAGAGCCGGTGGAAGTCAGCCTGATCTACCCGAAGGCTTCTTCGCCGGACGTGCTGAAGGCGTTGCCCTGGCAGTCGTATACGTGGGCAGTGCTTACCAGTGCCAACGGCGTGGAACAACTGTTTGCATCGCTGAAGCAATCCCATGTAGACCTCCGGCGGCTGCTGCATCTGCGGTTTGCTGCCATTGGAAACGGCACGGCACAGGCACTGGCGGAATACGGCATTTTCGTGGACTGTGTGCCGGAGCACTTCGACAGCCGCAGTCTGGCAGAGGCACTGATCCCGCAGCTGACCATGCAAGACCGTGTGCTTTTGCTGCGAGCGGAAAACGGCTCTGTCATTCTGCCGCAGCTGCTGGAACAGGCGGGGAAAGCCGTCGATACAGTGCCGCTGTATCGGGTGCAGACCGACCTGCGGAAACGGGAACTGCTGTTGCAGGAACTGGCGGATACGGACTATGTTTTCCTTGCCAGTGCCTCCGCGGCACGTGCCTTTGCAGAAATGACGGCAGGAACGAAAACTGCGGCGAAGCTGATCTCTATCGGAAACGCTACCACAAAGGCAGCAGAAACGGCAGGACTTCCTGTGGCAGAAACTGCGGTACAGTCGGATATAGCCGGCATGATCGCATGCATTCGGAAAGAAAACGAGGTGTAGAATATGTATCCTATCGCATTGCATTTACAGGGGAAAAAGTGCATCGTGTTCGGTGCGGGAAAAGTGGCACAGCGGCGTGTCTGGGGCTTGCTGGAATCTGGTGCGGAAGTCACCGTGGCAGCACCGGAGCCTATGCCGGCGTGCTGGAAAAACGCAAAGCTGACTTATTTGCAGCAGCCCTATGCACCGGAACTGCTGGGGGAAAACCTGCTGGTGTTTGCTGCAACTGATGACAGTGCAGAAAATGCCCGCATTGTACGGGAAGCTCAGGCTGCCGGAAAGCTGGCATCGTCGGCAACTGTATCGCCGGACTGCACGCCGGACTTTGCTGTTCCGGCACATCGGAAACACGGCGACATTACCATGGCAGTGACAACCGAGGGTGATGCTCCGTCACTGGCGGGGGCGATCTGTCGGGAACTGGAACCGAAGCTGGCAGAATACAGCGAACTTTGCACCTGTCTGGGAATCCTGCGGCGGGCATGGAAAGAAACCATGCCGGACGAGATTCGCCGCATGCAGCTGCTGCGAATTCTGACGGAGCCGAAAGCGTTGGAGCTGTTTCGGGAAAAGGGAAAAGGGGCATATCTGGCATATGCTTCCAGCTTGACAGAAGAACAGCTGCCGGCGTGCCGGAATGCACTGCTTATGGTCAGCTTTGGCACCAGCTATGCGGACACCAGAGAGCAGACCATTGGTGCAGTGGAATCTGCTGTAAAGCAGGCGTTTCCGGAAATGGACGTTTTTCGGGCATTTACCAGCGGCATGATTATTCGGAAGATGCGGCGGCAGGGCACTGCGGTAGACACGGTGCGGGAGGCACTGGAGAAGCTGAAACAGAAAGGGTATACCCATGTGTATATTCAGCCGACTCATGTCATTCCCGGCGAGGAGTACGACCGCCTTTGTGCAGATGCGGCATCGTATGCAGGAGCCTTTGCGGTGTTCCGCATCGGCAGACCGCTGCTGACAGAAACGGAAGACTATCCGGCACTGATTCAGGCAATGGAGCAGGACGGCGTAATAGAAAAGGCATCGACCAAGGCATATCTGTTAATGGGACACGGCACGCCGCACATCATCAATCAGGCGTATCCGGCATTTGACTACTGGCTGAAACGGTGCGGGTTCGACAATGTTTTTGTGGGAACGGTAGAGGGCTATCCCACGCTGGATACCCTTTTGGAACAGCTGAAGGAACGGCAGTATCAGGAAGTGGTGCTGGTGCCCATGATGCTGGTGGCAGGCGACCACGCCCAGAACGATATGGCAGGGGACGAAGAAGATTCGTGGAAGTCTGTATTGACCAGACACGGCTATACTGTCACACTGCAAATGCAGGGGCTGGGAGCATATCCGGCGGTGCAGGCACTCTATGTGGCACATGTACAGCATATGCTGGAATTGTCACCAGAGGGAGGTGAACGGTAATGCCGAACATTCCTAACGATCCGATCATGCTGATGAGTTATCTGAATACCCAGCTGCGGGACAACTATGCCTCTCTGGAGGAACTGTGCAAGTCTATGTGTCTGGAACAGGCAGAGATCACCGCAAAGCTGGAAGCAGTTGGCTTCGTATACAAGCCGGAACGCAATCAGTTTGTATAAGAGAGCCTGTGCTCGAAAATCCGTGCGTAAACAGAAAATATTGCAAAACAAAGCGGAACATCAGCTTTTACAGCCGGTGTTCCGCTTTATTCAGGGCAATACCGCACAAAGATTGTGCGACAGATGCGTCGTCAAATTTTTCG
>OGXW01001952.1_pt1 | contig 15133 bp, 5 predicted proteins | sample 1576341 | NCBI WGS metagenome assembly OGXW01 (sample SAMEA3541592, study PRJEB24748) | human gut metagenome | biome: human gut; feature: human-associated habitat; material: faeces | place: China | collected 2012
AACTGTCGAATCATTGGTAGAGAGTTCTCCGTCTGCCATGCAGTCGGCATTTTTCTGCTGGCTGGCGTTCAGCGTTACCACACCGGCAACCGCCTTGTTCAGCAGAACTGCATCGGTAATATCCACCTTGCCGTCCAAGTTCACATCGCCGTACAGAGACTGAGAGGTCACTTCCGAAGCGGTAGTCTGCGTGGTTTCTGTGTTGCTGTCGCCGCTGCTGACTGGTGTAGTGGCAGTCGACTGTTCCGTGGTGTCCGCCGTATCCGAAGTTGCCGGAGCAGCTGTGGTTTCAGTGGGCTGTGCGGAGGTTTCACTGGTCTTTACAGCAGTTTCTGTCGGCTGTGCAGAGGTTTCGCTGGTCTTTGCAGTAGTTTCTGTCGGCTGTGCAGAAGTTTCCGAACCGGTTGTGGTTTCAGTGGGCTGTACTGCTGTGGTAGTAGTAGTGGTGGTTTGCTGTTCAGAAGAAGTGCTTGTGGTTGTTGTCGGCGGAACGACAATGCTGCCGTTATACATATGGTAACCCATTGTCTTATAGCTGCTGGAATCCGCAGTTTCATACAAACCGCCCGGATTCAGCGAACCGTCTGCATTTCTCCATACAGCATCAAAATCGGTGCCCTGTTCCGGAGCCTTTGCCATTGTGATAAAGTCAGAAGCTGCCGGAGCCGCAGAAAGCTTTGTGCCGATCTTCGCACCGTTTTTGATCGCAGTCTTTGCATCTACCTGATAGTAGCCGCTGTTGTAGTACACGCCGTTTTCATAAGTACCAACATACTTGTCGTTAGAAGCACCGCCTTTCAGCTTTGCGTCAGACATAAATACAGAATCATCATAATAGGACATCAGGTTCTCAAAGATTGCACCCGGATCTGTGCAGCGATAGCAGGAGAAGTTCGGCTTTCCCTTGCCTTCGCCGTTGTTGTTGACTGCGGTACAATTGACCAGTGTTCCCAGCTTCGGGTTATTGTTATCGGTGAAGCCGCAGTGAAGGTTCTCGAATGCCAGACAGTTCTTCAAGATATGTGCAGAACCGATACCAGAGCCGCCCAGCTTGAAGCCGTTGCCGTCACAATCGCCGTAGCCCTCGCCGAATTCCGTAAAGCCGTTGCGGAATGCAATACAATTCTGAATGGTGACAACACCGATAGGACCGGTAGCACTTTTTGCAAACAGATCCCAGCCGTCGTCACTGTTGTTGTATGCCATACAGCCGTCAAAGACATTGCCCTCGCCGCAGGTCAGCTTTGCTGCAAAACCGTCGGCATTTTCCATGCTGGCGTTGTCGCAGTTGTTCTTGGAAGTGCAGTTCAGGATCAGGTTATTGCTGGGCCAGTCGGCAATGGTTGCTGCACTGGTATTATAACGGGACAGCTGCAAACCAGTGTCCTGATTGTCGTTGAATACCATGCGTTCGATCTTATTGTTGTTGCCGGAGAGGAGCATGCCGTTATCGGCTGCCTTGGTGATCTCAAAATCATAGAAGTGCCAGTAGTCACCGTCCAGCACAATGCCACGCTTGCTGCCGTCTGCATCGCCCTGTCCGGAGAAGTCGAACACAACATCTGCACCGTTATAAGGCTTGATCGTCTTCATTGCATCAGCAGTACCGCTGTTCTGAGCGTCAATGAGGATCATTTCCGAGAACTTATATGTACCGCCCAGCAGGTAAATGGTATGACCTGCGGACAGCTTGGAGATCGCATCGGTAACAGAAGCCGGATCCTTTTCGGAAGAACCGCTGCCGGTACCGGTAGGCGAACAGAAGATGTCCCCTGCCACCGGCACGTCCGGTGTGGTAGGCGTGGTGTTCTTGGTGGTAGCAGTGGTCAGAGCCGTTGCGGTCGTATCCTTGGACACGCTGACGGTGGTGGTCACTGTAGTAGTCTTGGTTTCCTCAGTGGTGACAACCGGATCTGTGGTACTGTCGGTAAAGCCGCTGCCGATCGCCACGATAGAGGACTTGTAATTGACCAGAACGTCTTTCAATGCCTGATTGACCGCATAACTGGTATCGTCCACGGAGTTGTCAAACTTCCACTGGAGATCACCGCCCTGTACGCGTCCGGCCTTGGCAGTAACGATAGCCGGCACATCAGCCGCTGCATCTGCCTTGTAGCTGTACATGATGCTGGAATCGGTATCGAAGTTGTTGTAGCCTGTGCCGCCGGAAACCGTCTTGACGCTGTCCGGTACTTTTTCAGACGGGCTGGAAACTTCATAGGCATCGAACGAGGTGCTGTTCTGCGAATACGGGATATAGCTGGAAGCACCCTCGATATAGTTGCCGCAAGCCTTGATGATACCGCCGGCTTCGCCGGAGAATGTGCCCTCACCCAGTGCATCAGTACCCTGTCCGGAACTCATCATCGGGTTCTTACAGTTGCGGAAGTAGTTGTTTTCCGCGAAAGCAGAAGCTCCCATGGTGACGCCGATGCCGTACTTGGCATTGCCGTCGAAGTAATTGTTATAGCTGTGTACGGAGCAGGTGCGGATTCTGGGGTGACGGGAGTCAGAGTGATCGTACCAGTTGTGGTGATAGGTCACATAGTTGGTTTCCTTTTCCGATTTCATGCCCTGCAGGTTGCACTTTCCGTTGTCCCAGAAGTGGTTGTAGGAATGTGTTACATAGGTGGAAGTCTTGGTGTCCAGTGCACCGTCGCCCTTGACCTGATCGGCATCTGAACCGGCATCACCATAGAAGAAATCACAGTTATGCACCCAGATGTGGTCGTTGCCCTGCTGCAAGCCGCAGTCATCGCCCTCGCTGCTGTTGCAGTTCATGAAGCCGATATTGCGGACTTCTACGTTAGAGCAGTTCTTCATGACCAGACCAAAACCGTTGAATACGGTATCGGTACCGATACCCTCCACGGTGATGCCAGCCTTTGCGGTGTCGATCATCAGATCGCCCTTGGGCATGTCTGCCGGATCGGTGATGTTGCCTATAAACCGCAGGCACAGCGGACGCTTTTCTTTATTTTTCTTATAAGCCGTAATGATGTTCTGCACACCGCTCACAGCAGTTGCACCCTTGCCGGTGGCGTCAATGCTTGCCGTCACGGTGTCCTTGTTGGCATCGGTGACATATACCACAATGGCATCTGCTTTCAGCGTACCGTCCTCGTTGTATGCACCGGAAGAAGTGCCCTCTACAAAGCCAAAGCCGCTTCTGTCGTGAGCCTCTACCTGAAGTTCCGCAGTTTCTGCTGCCTTAGAAGCATCTTCCTTGCCGTCGATCACCGGCACGATCTTCATGGTGTAGCTGCCGGCTTTCAGACCTACTGCATCAGCACGGAAGCGATCCGGATACTGGCGTACCAGCATGGTATCCAGCTGCGTGTAGCTGCCGCCTGCCGGCTTGATATACACGTTGTAGCCGGTCGCATTGGATACAGCACCCCATTCCGCATAGGCAGCTTCCAGGTCGCCGCTGGCATCGATCACAGACACCGAAGCACTGGCTGCCACAATCGCCGGAACGTTGTCAGTTACAGTTCCCGGATCTGCTGCCAGAACCGGCTGTGCACCGGCTGCGGCAGTGGCCGCCGCCAGCAGAAATGCCAGAATACTGGTTCCGATTTTTTTGTTCTTCATCATTCATTCCTCCTGTTCGTCCGATATGTGCATACACCGGACATCAGCTGAAAAATTTCCGGAAGCCTCATTGCCCGGAATATTTCTCCTTATAGCTCAAATTGTGGTGGATAGCTCACATTATGGCGGCACATTTTTCCACCCAATTTTCACCTTCATTTTACGCCTTTTTTCCTATAATGTCAATCTGCTTTTTCAACAAAAATGAAATGTTTTCAGTGTGCACATTACACAACATATTTGCATTTTTTGTTTATTTTTATCGCATAAAGCAACAGAATATATGACTGATTTTCCGCATACATTACAACAGCCCGCCGATAAAATTTCAATGTGCATTTGGAAACAAATCGGTAAAGGATGTTTACAATTTATATTTCATGTCGAAAAGTGTTGACAAACAGAAATCCAGTGGGTATAATAATAAAGAATGGCTCTGGCGAATATCCACGCTGCAGAGCCCGCTTCTCTCAATGTAATATTTTTTAATTTTTCCAGAAACAGAGGTTCTACTGTCTTCGGACTGACCGCAGCTGTCATCAGTTTGTCAACATACTCGGAACGCCGACACGCGGTGAAGTTCAATGATGCTGTATTCCGCACAGCCCTCGTACCATGGAAGAAAGGAAAGATGACAGTGAACAATAAAGACCAATCCCCTGCCGGAAATGCTCCCAAGCAGCATCTGACCAAAGACGAAATGCGGGAAAAAATCAAAGCTTCTCTCGCTGCAAAAGAGGCAACAGAATTTCAGCCGTCATCGCCGAAGCCGTCTTCTGAACGCTTTTCCGGACAGAATCGTCCGGCTTCCCGCAGCCCTGAAAACGGCTCCGCTTCGGAACGCACCCGTTCGGACAAGGCACGGCAGATCCATGATGCCGTTTCTTCCGGCTATGCCTATGACCAGCCGCGGCAGCAGCGTGCACCACAGCCGCAGCACCAGCAGCGTTCCGGAGGCAACGTGGCAACAGCACAGCGTCCGCCCCGCCCTACACCGCCCAGACATTACGAACCGGTGCGGGAGGAGTCCAACGCCGGAAAGATCTGCATCATTATTGGTATTGCCGTGCTGGCTGTGCTCCTGCTGAGCTACATCGCCGGACTGGCTGTCTATCACAGCAAGTTTCTTCCTAAAACTTACGTCAACAGCGTGGACATCGGCGGCATGACCGCGGAGGAAGCCAGCGATGCGGTTCTGAATACCGCACAGGATATGGGGCTGACATTCATTCCCAAAAGCGGCGACCCGATCACCTTCAAGGGCTCCTCATTCGGCTGCACCGTTACCCTGCCGGACAACGCTCTGACAGAGCCGGCAGACGAAAGTCACGCCCTCTGGTTCAGGAAGCTGTTCTCCAAAACCGAGTATACAGTCAAGATGCAGGATTCCTACTCGGAAGATGCACTGGTCAGCCTGATCGCCGCCTATGACTGGGGCAATGTACCGCCCACCGATGCCAAGGTTGTCCAGAACGAGGACGGTTCCTTTACCATTCAGCCGGAAGATAACGGCAACATGGTAGACACCCAGAAGCTGTCCGACTACACGGTCGCACAGATGCGGGAGGGCAACAATACCATTCAGATGGCAGACAGCGACTGCTACAAAAAGGCAGCTGTCACTGCGGAAAGTCTGGAGCCTACACTGGCACTGTACAACAAGATCGGTGCTGTAGAGATCACCTATGACATGACTGACCGCGAGGAAATTTTCGATCCGGTTGGTACGGAAAAGCTGGATCACGCTACTATCATGGACTGGATCACCACGGACGGCGATGACATCACTGTAGACACCGACAAGGCTTCCGCATGGGTGCAGGAACACATCGCCGACAAGTACGACACACTGGTGACCGGCTACAACTTCAAGTTCAAAGCCACCGAAGACGGAGAGATTACCCTGCCAATCGGTTCTGACGGCATCTACGGCTGGAAAACCAATGTTTCTGCCACTGTGGAAAAGCTGGTAGATTACATCAAAGCCGGCGAGGCAGTAACCATTGAACCGGTATATAAGGTAGAGGGATTCCGCATGAACTCCAACGCCGGTGTTACCTATACCGGAAACACCTACATTGAAGTGGACATCTGCCACCAGCACTTGTGGTACTATGTCAATGGCGAACTGTTCCTGGAGTCCGATGTGGTTACCGGTAAGGAGTCCGATCCGACACGTGCCACACCGCCGGGAGCATACAAGGTATGGTCCAGAGAATCTCCGCGAAAGCTGGGGACTTACGCAGTGCAGGGCTATGAAACATGGGTAAATTACTGGATGCCCGTCACCTATACCGGCATCGGTCTGCACGACCTGAACCGCAGTGCCTACGGCGGTGACATCTACATCAACAACGGTTCCCACGGCTGTATCAACCTGCCGCTGGACGTTGCCAAAAAGATCTATGACAAGGTCACTATCAACACTCCGGTTATGATCGTCCCGTAAACCGCAGCCACTATAACAACGAAAAAAGCGTACCGTTTTCTTGTAAAACGGTACGCTTTTTGTTATGGCAGCACGGCACAAAACTGTGCGGTATTGCCTTTTGTATTATCCGCGGCGTACTGCCGGCATCATGCTGGTGAATGCTGCTTCGTCTTCGGTAACTTCTCCCTCCGGATACTGGAACCGGATCAGACGATCCCCCTGAAAAGTCAGCTGTCCCTGCTGATGAAACGGGGTTTCGATATACGCTTTTTTGCTGGTAACAATATGCAGCACATCACCCTTGCGGGTCTTGAAAATCAACTCATAGTATTCGTTGTACAGTTTCAAAGTGCCGCTGGGATCCATGGTTCTGCGGCGTTCATCTACCTTTTGTACCAGAACAGCGATCACGGTACGAGGTGGATTTTTTCCGCGGTTTGGTCTACGCATTGCTCTTTCTCCTGTGATATAATATTCCCGATTAAACTCCAGCGGCTGCCGTTTGTCGGCAGTGTTTGGATTCTGCACCAGAAGCCGGCTCAGCTTCTGCCGGAACGGGCTTTGCCGAGAACCCAGCATCACCACCAGCAGCAGCACAACGGCAACAGCAACCATGATAATCAGGAAATTATCGATCGCATTTCCGAATCTGCCTGTCATATGTATTCCTTTCTGTGGGAACGCATTTTCGTAAACGGATTACGAAAGCAGCTTCTCACATTCCATTGGGATTCTGCTTTGTGAAACGCCAGCTGTCGGCACACATCTGCTGCAGATCCGCAGTTGCTTCCCAGCCAAGCAGTTTTTTTGCTTTCGACGGATCTGCATACGAGGTGGCAATATCTCCGGCACGGCGTTCCGTGATCTCTACCGGAATCTTCTTGCCGCATGCCTTTTCATACGCATGCACCACGTCCAGCACGCTGCTGCCGTGACCGGTGCCCAGATTGATCGGTTCAAAGCCACGGTGCTCCAGTCCGTATGCCACGGCTGCCACGTGACCGGTTGCCAGATCCATAACATGGATATAGTCCCGCACACCAGTGCCATCCGGCGTGTCATAGTCATCACCGAATACACGCACATGATCCAGCTTGCCCAGTGCCACCTGTGCCACATAGGGCACCAGATTGTTGGGGATTCCGTTGGGGTTCTCGCCCAGCAGGCCGCTGATGTGAGCACCGATCGGGTTGAAGTACCGCAGAGCCACAGCCGTGAACTCCGGATTGGCAGTGCAAACGTCCCGCAGGATCTGTTCGATCATGACCTTGGTGTAGCCATAGGGATTCGTTGCAGAGGTCGGCATTTCCTCCACGTAGGGAGCCTCATTGTTGCAGCCGTAAACGGTCGCACTGGAGGAGAAAATTATCACGTTGCAGTGATACTCCCGCATGACACGCAGCAGGGAGAGTGTACCGCTGATGTTGTTCTCGTAGTATTCCAGCGGCTTTTCCACCGATTCGCCAACTGCCTTCAGACCGGCGAAGTGAATTACGGCATCGATCTTGTTGTCCTCAAAAATCTGCCGCATGTCCTCCTCGTCACGCATATCTGTGCGATAGAACCGCACGTGCTTTCCGGTGATCATCTCGATACGGGCAACTGCCTCCACCTTTGAATTGCAGAGATTGTCCATAATCACGACCTGATAGCCGGCATTGATCAATGCCACACAAGTATGACTACCGATAAAGCCGGTACCGCCAGTGACCAGAATTTTTCCCATGTTACTTTACGCTTCCTTTCAATTTCTGTCAAATGGAGAGGGAATTTTCCCTCTTATCAGTTTGCCCTGAAAGGCAAACTTTCAGCAGCACTGCACAAAAGCACAATGCTGCCTTATATCAATACAGTCATGCCGCCAACGGAACGAATTCGCAGCACGTGGCAGCAGCCCTTTCCCAGAACAGATTCCATACCCTCCTGAAACTGGGACAGCAGCACAGCCGGCACAAACGCCTGTACTGTTCCGCCAAAGCCACCGCCGTGTACACGGATCGCTCCCCTGCCGCCCAGCACTGCTGAGCCTACTGCAAGGGCAATGGAAATGGGCTGGTCTTCCGGTGCGGAGGACGGATAGACGTTTTGCAGCAGGCAATAGGAAGACTGTCCGGAGTTCTGTACCAAGTGCAGGAACGCCTCAAAGTCGCCACGATCCAGTGCATCAGATTCGCCCTGTGCCCGTCCGTCCTCCCGATAAAAGTGCATCGCACGGAGCACTGCACGGTCACCACAGGCTTTCCGCAGTTCCGGAATGGAACGCAGCACCTGTGCCGACGGAACTTCCGCCAGAACGTCCTTGCCGAAATACTTTGCAACTTCCTGCATTTCTGCCGGAATCGCAGCATATTCCGCTGTCAGGTCTGCGTGGTTTCCACCGGTATCCACAATGCAAAGTACATAACCAGTTCTGGAAAAGTCAAATGCAACTGGGTGCACTGCCGGCAGCATCGGATTGGCAAAGTCAATGGCAACAGCACCGCCTACCGACGAAGCCATCTGATCCATTAACCCGCAGGGCTTCTGGAAATACACGTTTTCCGCATACTGTCCCATTTGTGCCAGTTCTACCGGTGTGAACCGATTTTCGGCATACAGAGCATTGCAGATATTTCCCAGCAGAACCTCAAAAGCCGCTGATGAGGACAGACCAGAGCCTGCCATGACCTGCGAGGTGGTGTACGCATCAAAACCGGTTTCCAGCGGACATCCGTATTGCTTGAAGCGGGCAGCGATCCCGCGGATCAGTTCCGCGGCTGTGGGCTTTTTGTCCGTTACCGGTTCCAGTTCTTCCAGAGAGATCTCATCTTCCGGAAAGCCCTCTGAATGCACCCGAACCGTGGTATCTTCCCGTCTTGCTACAACAGCGATCACATCCAGATTGATGCTTGCCGCCAGTACGTGACCATGCTGGTGGTCGGTGTGGTTTCCGCCCAGTTCTGTCCGTCCCGGTGCAGAAAAAATGGCAATTTCCCGACCGCTGCCGTACAGCTGCACAAAACTGTCAATGGCACACAGCAGCCGATTCCGATAAGCTTCCGCCAGATCTTCACCGCCGCCAAGTACTGCCGCGATGTGCATGAATTCTTCCGACTGCAGCAGTCTGCGAGCCTCCTCAATTGTCTTCAATATGATGCCCCTTTCTCAAATCGCTTTTTCGGGTAACTGCGGTATTGCCCTTGGTTCCCCAAAAGCGGCAATCTGCGTTCCTACAATTCTCCACTATTCAGTATAACCGATTTTTCACGATTTTGCAAGCATTCTTTGTGATTTTTTCTATCTCGATACAGAATTCGAAAAAAGCAAAGCCTCAGCCTTGAAAATTGAAGCAAATCCTGCCTTACGCTTGCAAACAAAAACCCGATACGGGAATGCTCCCGCATCGGGTTTTTCTTATGCTGTCATATCCTTGTTGTCAGAAACGCTTACGCGTTCGAAATCAGAGAACTGGATTATTCAGCCCACATAGAGCCCTTCAGGTTCTTCAGATCCGGGCAAACCGGATTGTCCCAGGTAGTGCTCTTATGACCAGCACCAACCAGAGCAACGTAGTATGCCTGGTAGAAGATGTCAGTTGCTTCCAGCTTGCCGTCTGCAGAATTCTCTCCTGCCTTGCTTTCGGTATCAATATCCGTCAGGAAGAAGGACAGTTTCTCCAGATTTGCATCCTTTGCATAATCGGTGCCGTCCAGAAGCTTTGCATCCTTAATACCAGCACCCTGTCTTGCAATGTAGTAGCTGCTGTAGTACATATCAGTAGCCTCTACCTTACCGGACAAGTCAGTATCACCCTTTACGCCGATGTAAACCTTTGCAGTAGCAACCTTTTCACCCTTATACAGGATATCGAGGTCGGTATCTACATATGCCTTGCCTTCGCTGTCGAACAGTGCCTTCGGGCTTTCTGCACCAAAGGTCAGATCGTCCATAACGCTCTCGCCGTTTACAGTTGCAGACTTCACAAGGTCAGCAGCGTTGAAATTGCGTCCGTCAATAGACAGATAGAAGTTTGCGTTCGGATTTACTTCGATTTCCAGTTCTGCTTCTGCAGTCGTGGTGGTTGCTTCGGTAGTAGTGGTAGCTTCGGTAGAAGCTGTCGTGTTTTCTGTGGTAGTGGTTGCTTCTGTAACAGTTGTCGTAGCTTCTGTGGTAGTTGCTTCTGTAGTAGAAGAAACAGCTGCCGGTGTGGTAGTAGTTTCTTCAGTGGTTGCTTCAGTAGTTGCTTCCGTGGTTTCTTCTGTAGTGGTAGTTGTGCTGGTAGTCGTCTTCTTGCTGAAGTCCGGCAGTTCTTCTGTTGTAGAAGCTGTGGTCTTCTTGCTGAAGTCCGGCAGTTCTTCTGTTGTAGCAGTTGTAGTTGCCTTTGTAGTAGTTGTTTCAGATTCTGTTACAGTAGTGGTTGTTGCACTGGTGCTGGTGGTTGTCGGACCTGCACTGGTGCTGGTTGCCGTAGCAGTTGTTGCTTCAGTAGTAACAGTTGTTGCTTCGGCAGTAGTGGTAGTTGCTTCGGTAGTCGTTACAATAGGTTCTTCGGTAGTGGTGGTTGTAGCAGCAGTCGTTGTTGTAGTGGTTGCTGCAGTTGTGGTGGTGACAGTAGTAGCCTCTGTAGCAGTTGTAGTCTGCGGTTCTTCTGTGGTAGTCGTCGTTGCTGCAGTGGTCGCAGTTGTTGTGGTGGTAGTTGTTGTAGTAGTTGTAGCAGTTGTTGTTTCGGTGGTTTCCACTACATCATTCATGATTACGCGGATCGCACCGTCCTTCAGACCAACCATTTCGTCGAAGATGTCTTCGCCGGTTACGCCCTCGCCGTTCAGGTAGTTGAAACGCTTGACATCTACCATCGTGGTGCCGCTGGGCAGTTTGTCAGAACCATTCGGTGCCCAGTCTACAGGGAACTCATAGTACTCAACAGTCTTGCCATCGTATTCACCAGTCTGAAGTGTCAGACCATATTCGTCAGCCAGTGCCTGTACAGTATCCTTATCCGGCACATTGAAGATCATGCGGAATACCTGATTCATCTTTGTCGGGTCAGTTGCACCTTCGGCAGAACGTGCACCAATGAAACGGATCCAGCGGTCGCTGCCGTCAGTAATGGTAGAAGTGCCGTCCTTGTATGCAATGAAATCATTTGCATTCGGGATACCGCTGCCGAAGTCGTTGACAACAAATGCTCTCTTTTTCAGCAGCTTGGACGGAATGGTGTACAGCTTTGCAGTTGCTTCCGGCAGGTTGACAACGCAGTTGATACCATAGCTGGTTGCGTCTACGCCTTCCTTGGCAGTTACCTTCACGCCCAGAGTGTAGTTCTTCAGAGAAGTGGCATCCTTTTCACTGGGATATACGAATACTTCGTCAATGTCCAGATTGATGTCCTTTTCTTCTGTTGCGGTAGTAGTGGTGGTTGTGATCGTATCGCTTGTAGTGGTTTCAGTCTGTGCATCGGTGTAAACGCGGATACCGCCGTTGTAGTAAACTACATCAGTGGTCGCAATATCTGTGCCGTTTTCGTCGATGTACTGACGGTTCGGAGCCAGATAACCGTCGCCGTGTGTACCTTCAAAGTCCCAGTTTACCTTCTGATACTCTGCAAAGTTTACCGGGAACAGATAGTAGCTGTCGCCGTTTTCATCTGTCTGCAGTTCCAGACCATATTCCTTTGCGATGTCCACTGCGTTTTCTGCAATGGTGCAGTTGATGTCGATCACCTTGTCACCGCTGATCGTGATCGTGCTGGTATTGGAAGTCCACTGGAAATACATCCAACGCTTGGACGGCTCAACGCTCATATCCTTACCGTTTGCCTCATAGCCCTTCAGGTTCTGCGGAGAAGGAGCCAGGTCGCCGCTGACATAAACGTCCTTATAACCATAGTCCTTCTTGTTCTTCGGGTTCTTGTAGATCGTCAGGATCTTAGAAGTAACTTCCGGAACTTCCAGAGCGAAGTTGAAGCCCTGTGCGTCCACATAGTTTTCAACCAGAATGGACAGCGGGATCTTTGCATAGTTGCTTGCAGTCTTGACCTGCACTTCGTCTACCTTGAAGATGATGCCCTTGCCCTTCGGAGCTTCTGTCGTGGTGGTGCTGATGGACTTGGTAGTGGTTACAACAGTGGTGTCTGCCTTTGTAGCAGTGGTCTGTTTTTCTGTGGTTGTTGCAGCAGATGCAGAAGTTTCTGTAGCCTTGCTGGTTTCAGCAGATGCTTCTGTCGAAGTAGAAGCAGTGGTTTTTGCTGTAGTAACTACAGTTGTAACTGTGGTTTCCTTGGAAGTAGCAGTAGTTTCTTCTGTCGTTGCAGAAGCGGTGCTTTCTTCTGTGGTTGCAACTGTTTCAGTTGTTACAGTGGTCACAGTTGTAGAAGTAGTGGTCTGATCCGGATCTTCGTCGAAGCACAGTACGATCTTGTCGATTGTCACATCGCCGAACTTCGGATAATAAACCATGAACTGTACAGTTTCACCAACAGTCTTCGGAATATCATAAGATACGATGACCTGCTTGTTTGCCGGTACAGCCAGATCCTTGAATTCCGTGCTCTGCCATTCTTCACCTTCCGGCAGACTTTCGTTCCATGTGCCAAACGCACCGCTGGTGTTCTTGTCATTTGTCTTTACGGTGTAGTAAGCAATTGCCTTGTATGCACCCATGGGATCAAATTCAACCTTGGTGTTGCTTGCCTTGCCGTCAGTACCCTTGTCTTCCTCTGCCTTCGGCGTCAGTTCCTTGGTGTACTTTGCGGAAACTGTAGTGGTCGGCTTTGTGGTCACAGTGGTTGCAGCAGTCGTAGTGATCGTTGCATCATCTGTGTAAATCACAACAGAATCTACAGTGAAGTCCTCATAGGTACCGTCGCCCCAGGCACCAAACTTCAGAGAGCCATCATATTCCTTCTGAATGGTTGCGTCCACAGTCTTGGTGATGTCCCAGGTGAATTCGCCGGACTTGCCCAGAGTTTTGTTTTCCTGTGTGGTCTGTGTCCAATAATTCGGTTCTTTCTGTGTAGAAGAACCGAACATATACTTGTATGTGCCGATTTCCTTATCAGAGGAAACGTTGACAACGACCTTCTTGACAACATTGCTGTTGGTGATGCCAAAGTCAGCCCACTTCCAGCCGATCATGCCTTCCTCCGGGTCAGCCTTCTGTGCTTCCTTCAGCAGTTCGCTGTAGGTCTTGCCGACAGTAATCTTTTTCACGCCCTTTTCCTCTGCGGTAGTCGCTGTAGTGACAGCAGAGGTTGCAGTGGAAGCAGCAGTAGTTTCAACAGAAGTTTCTGCAGTGGTTTCGTTGGTCGTTGTGGTAGTGGTTTCGGTTGCTACCGGAACGGTAGTTGTGGTGGTGGTGACTTCATTTGCCAGTTCTACTGTGAAGCTAACTGAAACCACTTCGCCTGCTGCCGGCATATCCCAGCCAGTCGGATCGATCGTCAGTTTGCTGCAAGTGTAATCCCAAACCTTATCATCTGTAGCAGACTGCATGCTATCCGGCGAGAATGTAGTGTACTCCTGATTGACCTCGTGAGTTGTTCCGCCGATCTTTACAGAATCGATCGTGATCTTCTTGTACAGCGACTTGCCGCCGTAAATATCCGGATCCTGAACGCACAGGTCAAAGAAGTTGTAGGAACTCAGAGCATCACCCCAGTTGCCTCTTTTTACAGAAACTTCATAAGAGCCACTCTTATCGATCGTAGCATCAGTTCCCATGCCTACCTTATAATTGTTCAGCGACCAATCACCATCTCCGCTTTGAATGTGCAGAAATGCAGTCGGTGCATCGCTGTCTGCCGCATTCGCAGCAAGGGACATCATCGGGGTCACCAATGCACTGGTCAGAATGGTCGTTGCCGCCATTACGCCAGCTGTCAGAGATGAAAGAAACTTTTTCATCTTCATGATTATCATTCTTCCTTTCTTGAATTGATGCGGCGTATTGCCGCTTGGTTGTGTGCAGAGAAGCTTTTTGCATTTCAAAAAACGAATGCCGCCGCACTGTTTTTCACGTCCCCCTTTCCGCTTTCAAATTGTACAGCCGTGCGATTTGTCCTCTGAAATTCGCCCAGTGCTTTCCTGCACCCTACTTCTCCATATACCAGCATAGCATATTTATCGTTATTTTGCAAGTATTTTTTTCATTTTCCACATATTTTTATACAGCACCAATAAAAGCAAACCCTGTTTTTGTGCATTTTTTCTAAATCTCGAATTGCCAGTGAAAAATAACTTAATAATCTGATACGCTCCACCGGTGAATTTTGCATTTTTAAAATGTCAATTTCCGGAAACATTATGAACACCATCACGGGGTGCGGCGGCGATCTCCTGCAAATCCTGTTCCAGCTGACTGTCCAGCATACGGCAATTGTTCCGGTCATAGAACACACCGGTAATATCCCACAGCATGGGACACATACCTCTGCTATACGCCGCCTGTGCCACCGCGGTGAGGAATGTCCGGACAGTTTCTTCCGTCTTGTTCTTGGTGGAACAGCCGTACTCCCCGATAATCACCGGCACGCCGTTATCCAGAAACCGGCTTTTCAGCTTGTCCATGTCGTTTTCCAGAATCCTCTGATCTCTGGGTGAGCCCCATGTGGTCTTGGCTTTCCCCCAGTCGGCATCTTCTTCCAGAATGCAGAACGTAGGCGGCGTATAATAATGTACTGAAACCGCACATCGTCCGGCTTCGTCCTGCGGCATCTGAAAGGCTTCGTCACAGGTCAGGTCTACGGCAGTGGCATAGCCGGCGATCAGCAGATGCCGCTTGGGGTTGTTTCCCCTGGAACCGCGTACCAGATCCACAAACTGCTGGTTGATGCGGTTGACAATGCCGTATGCCTCCGCCTTGCCGTCATCAGAGCCGCTGTAGCGGTTCCACAGATCGTCAAAACAGCCTTCTTCATTCATAGACTCCAGAATCAGGTGGTCGCCGTAATCTGCAAACCGGTCTGTCACCTGCTCCCAGATACGGGTATATTTTTCCATACAGGTGTCATAGTCCGTGGAAAATCCTGCGATCCAGCCGTTGTCCCAGTGGAGATTCACCACCGCATACATGCCGTTGTCCAGCACATACTGTGCCACCGTTTCCACACGGTCTAACAGTTCCGGTGCA
>OGXW01001962.1_pt1 | contig 15085 bp, 12 predicted proteins | sample 1576341 | NCBI WGS metagenome assembly OGXW01 (sample SAMEA3541592, study PRJEB24748) | human gut metagenome | biome: human gut; feature: human-associated habitat; material: faeces | place: China | collected 2012
GGCATCCAACGGTGCATCTGCCGCCCGGTCCGCGGCTACCGTCTGACGAAGCCGTTGGACGAATATGTGATCGGTGATATTCTGCGTCTGACGGAGGGATCGCTCGCGCCGGTCGAGTGCCTTGCAACCGCCGAGAATCCCTGCCCCAAACAGCAGAAATGCGCGACGATCATGCTCTGGGAAAAAGTCGATAAGGCGATCCGGGACGTGGTCGATCACGTGACATTGCAGGATCTTCTGGACTGGCAGAAGCAGGAAAGGTGTTAGTGTGAACGAATATGAAAATTTCTACAAAAGGCAGATATGCACTGCGCCTGATGCTCGATCTGGCGATGAACGGTGAGAACAACGTTGTGCGCATTAAAGATATTGCGGAAAGACAGCAGATCTCAGACAAATATCTTGAGCAGATCATATCCGTATTGAACAAGGCAGGTTATGTGCGGAGCACCAGAGGACCACAGGGAGGGTATTCGCTGCGGAAAGCACCGGAGGAATACACGGTTGGCGATATTTTGCGTCTGACGGAGGGATCGCTTGCGCCGGTTGCCTGCGTGGAGGAGGAAGGAAGCTGCGAACGCGAAGTGGATTGCGTTACCGTGGAGGTGTGGAAGCGGCTGAACCAGGCGATCAGCGATGTCGTGGATCATATCACACTGGCGGATCTGGTTGCACTGCAGGAAGAGAAGCGCGAGAAGAGCGGTCTTGACTTTGGAAAAGATATCTGAGCTATCATATGATACATAAAATAAGAAGAACCCCTGTTATGGTGTTTGCAGCCACCGTAGCAGGGGTTCTTCGCTTAAGAAGGGGGTTTTCTCGGTTTATTCACCAAAACCCATGCCGATAAATATCGACGTTGATATCATATCATATTCTGGGGAAAAATCCAGTGTAAAATTGTGAAATTTTGCTCATATATGCGCGGTTTGCAAATAAATTGCGTGGTTTTTGCGAACCGCGATTCCCTTGACGTTTTCCGGTTTTATCCCTTATAATATTGCAGATAAGTGATGCGTGTGGCTGCCGGAGGGCAGAAGTGATGCGCACCGGGCAGGAGGAAATGAATGTCGATTGACCAGAGTAAAATCAGAAATTTTTGTATCATAGCACATATCGATCACGGTAAATCTACACTTGCCGATCGTATTATAGAAAAAACAGGAACCTTGACCAGCAGGGAAATGCAGGCGCAGGTGTTAGATAACATGGATCTGGAGAGAGAGCGCGGAATTACGATCAAGTCGCAGGCGGTTCGCATTATCTACAAGGCGAACGACGGCGAGGAGTACATTTTCAATCTGATCGATACCCCGGGACATGTCGATTTTAACTACGAGGTATCGAGAAGCCTTGCGGCATGCGACGGTGCGATTCTGGTCGTGGATGCGGCGCAGGGCGTGGAGGCACAGACCCTTGCGAATGTGTATCTTGCGTTAGACCATGATCTGGATGTAATGCCGGTCATCAATAAGGTCGACCTGCCGAGCGCGCAGCCGGATGAGGTTGTAAAGGAGATTGAGGACGTCATCGGAATCGAGGCGGAGGATGCGCCGCGCATTTCCGCAAAGACAGGACTCAATGTCGATCAGGTGTTAGAACAGATCGTACAGAAGATTCCGGCGCCGGCCGGCAATCCAAAAGCGCCGCTTCAGGCGCTCATCTTTGACGCACTCTATGATTCTTACAAGGGCGTCATCGTGTTCTGCCGGATTAAGGAGGGCACGGTGCGGGTCGGCGATCCGATCCTTATGATGGCGACCGGGGCGCAGTCCGAAGTTACCGAGGTCGGTTACTTTGGAGCAGGGCAGTTCATTCCGTGTGACGAACTGTCTGCCGGCATGGTCGGCTACATCTGTGCGAGCATCAAAAATGTGCGGGATACCCGCGTGGGTGATACGGTGACGAACGCCGCACATCCGTGTGAGGAGCCGCTTCCGGGTTATAAAAAAGTCAATCCGATGGTATACTGCGGCATGTATCCGGCGGACAGTGCCAAATATCCGGATCTGCGCGATGCGTTGGAGAAGCTGCAGATCAACGATGCGTCGCTGCAGTATGAACCGGAGACGTCGCTGGCGCTGGGCTTCGGATTCCGCTGCGGTTTCTTAGGACTGCTTCATCTGGAGATCGTGCAGGAGCGTCTGGAGAGAGAGTTTCATCTGGATCTCGTGACGACGGCACCGGGCGTTATCTATAAGGTGCACAAGACGAACGGAGAGGTGATCGATCTGACGAACCCGTCCAATCTGCCGGATCCGTCCGAGATCGAGTATATGGAGGAACCGGTCGTTTCGGCGGAGATCATGGTGACGAGCGAGTATGTCGGCGCGATTATGACGCTTTGCCAGGAACGGCGCGGTGTATACAACGGTATGGAGTATCTGGAGGAGACCCGTGCGCTCATCAAGTATGATCTGCCGCTCAATGAGATTATCTACGATTTCTTTGATGCCTTAAAGTCGCGCTCGAGAGGATACGCTTCCTTCGACTATGAGCTGAAGGGTTATGAGCGTTCCGAGCTTGTGAAGCTGGACATCCTGATTAACAAGGAGCAGGTGGATGCGCTCTCGTTCATCGTCTTTAAGGACAGCGCTTACGACAGGGGCAGAAAGATGTGCGAGAAGTTAAAGGAAGAGATTCCGAGACATCTGTTTGAGATTCCGATCCAAGCGGCAGTCGGCGGCAAGGTGATTGCCCGTGAGACAGTCAAGGCGCTGCGCAAGGATGTGCTTGCAAAGTGCTACGGCGGCGATATTTCACGTAAGAAAAAGCTTTTAGAGAAGCAGAAGGAAGGCAAGAAGCGCATGCGTCAGGTCGGAAATGTAGAGATTCCGCAGGAGGCATTTATGAGCGTCTTGAAGCTGGATGAAGATTAAAGGAACAGATCGGAAAATGCAGCGTCAGTGATGGCAGTGTCAGGAATATTTTTGGGAAAGGAGCGGTATGTGGAGTGAGTCAGAAAACAATGGAATTGTACATTCATATTCCGTTTTGCGTCAAAAAATGCCAGTATTGTGATTTCCTTTCCTTTGCGGCGGACGAGGCAACGCAGGCGGTCTACGTGGAGGCGCTGCTCCGGGAGATTGCGTATTACGGACCGCATTGCAGCGACTACCTGGTATCGACGGTCTATATCGGCGGCGGCACGCCATCGTGGCTCACAGAGGAGTGGATGGCACAGATCATGTCGGCGGTGCGCCGGTCGTTTCGTCTGGCGTCGGATGTGGAAATATCCATTGAGTGCAATCCGGGAACCGTCACCGATCACAAGTTTGCCGTCTACCGGAATGCGGGAATCAACCGGATCAGCATCGGACTGCAGTCGGCTGTGGATGAGGAATTAAAGATTCTCGGGCGGATTCACACGTTTGACCAGTTCCTGAAGACTTACGAGCTGGCGCGCAAAAACGGATTCGACAATGTCAATGTGGATATTATGAGTTCTCTTCCGGGACAGACGGCAGAGAGTTTTGCCCGCACCCTGCAGCAGCTTCTGCGGCTGAAACCGGAGCATATTTCCGCCTATTCCCTGATCATTGAGAAGGGGACGCCATTTTACGATCTGTATAAGTTTGACGCGGTCAAGCAGCAGGCGGGAATGCAGACGGTGGCGCTGCCGACGGAGGATGAAGTGTACCGGATGACCAAGCTGACCGAGCAGGTGCTTGCGGAAGCGGGATATGTGCACTATGAGGTTTCTAATTTTGCAAAACCGGGTTATGCGTGCCGGCACAATATCGGCTACTGGGAGCGGGAGAATTATCTGGGACTGGGGCTTGGCGCGTCGTCTCTGATGGAGAATATCCGCTACAGCAACACGCGGGAATTGTATGTGTATCTGGAAGAAACCAGACATATTCGTGAGGGTATCTGGGAGAATGAGATAACGGATAGCCAGGGGAGCGGCGCATCCGGCAGGGTGGAACAGCTTCCGGCCACGAATCTGCATGCTTCGGCAGAGCGCATTACACGAAAAGGGCAGATGGAAGAGTTTATGTTTTTAGGACTCCGCATGATGGAGGGAATTTCCAGGGAGCGTTTTGCACAGACGTTTGGAACACAGATTGAGGCAGTGTATCAGGAGGTGCTGCTGCATCTTACGGAGGAAGGACTGCTCGAAAAACGCGCGGGGAGGATTTATCTGACGGAACGCGGGCAGGATGTGAGTAATTACGCTCTGGCACAGTTTTTACTTTAGAACGATGAATCCGGACGGATTCATATTAAGAAATTCTTCATAAAGATTCATTCGCGTTTTCACGGAAAGAGGACTAAAATAGAATCGTAGGAATCCAAGGAGTGAAGTGATGTGAATGTAACAAAGAGACAGAAAAGACGAATTCGGAATCTGGTATGTATACAGTACAGTATTGTGAAAATGCTGCTCGTGATCGCAGGGTTTGAACTGTTGGGACGGGGGCTGTCCCTGATGCAGGGAACGCAGTCTGCAACGCAGGAGATTGAGGGAGAGGTAATCTGGTCGGAGGAGACGAAAACAGAGGAGAATCCCCTGATTGTGTGCGTGGATGCCGGACATGGCGGAAAAGACAACGGCTCTGATTATAAGGGGCGTTATGAGAAGGATGATAATTTGAAGCTGGCACAGGCTGTGGCAGCTTATTTGGCTGATAAAAATGTAAAAGTGGTTATGACGAGGTCGGATGACACGTTTTTGCGCCTGTCAGAGCGGTGCGGGATTGCCAATCAGAGCGGAGCGGATTATATGTTGTCGCTGCACCGCAATGACGGCGAGGGTAACGGCGTAGAGACCTGGATCTCGGCGAGCGGTTCGGAGGAGACGGATGCCCTCGCAAACCACATTATGGAAGCGCTGGATACGGCGGGAATCCAGAGAAACCGCGGCGTGAAAAAGGGAACCCAGACCGGGGAATCCTCCAATTATTACATCAATGTACATTCGGACATGCCGTCCTGCATTGTCGAGATGGGATTTATCAACGATGCATCCGATAACCAGCTTTTCGATGAAAAGCTGCATGCGTACGCTGCCGCCATCGGTGACGCAGTGCTTGCAACGGCGGAGACATACCGTGCGGACAAGGTTACAGATGGAAATGGTCAGGGCACAGGCGAAGCGGGAAGCGGCACCGGAGACGGACAGAGCGCTGCCGGCACAGAAAACGGCACTGGAGACGGTCAGAGTGCGGACCAAACAGGAAGCAGCACCGGAGACGGACAGAGCGCTGCCGGCGGAAATGCGGCGGTGCAGACGATTGCGCTTGACGGGCTGGATACCACCGTGCAGAGCTGGGGACTGGGAAGCCACACCGATGCGGACAACCGCCCGAACGATGCGGTCAGTGCGCAGCAGAAGTACGGGGATTACCATGCGCTTTTCATCGGAGAGAACACAAAGACCATCTATCTGACCTTTGATGAGGGATATGAATACGGTTACACGGAATCCATTCTGGATACGCTTAAGGAAAAGGGCGTGCATGCCGTTTTTTTTGTTACGGAGCCTTATGCAAAGGCGGAACCGGCACTGGTGCAGCGCATGATTGACGAGGGGCATGTAGTCGGCAATCACAGTGTGACGCACCCGTCGGCGGGTATCCCTTCGCTGACAGTGGAACAGCAGCAGGAAGAGGTCATGGGAAACCACCAGTATATCAAAGATACCTTTGGATATGAGATGAATCTGTTCCGCTATCCTGCGGGAAAGTTCAGTGAGCAGTCGCTCGCCGTTGTAAATAACTGCGGATACGAGAGCGTGTTCTGGAGTTTTGCCTATCTGGATTACGATGTGGACAACCAGCCGGATCAGGCGGAAAGCCTGCAGAAGATGAAAAATAAGATGCACCCGGGAGCCATCTATCTGCTGCATGCGGAGTCGGCAACAAATGCGGCGGTGCTGGGAGATCTGATCGATGCGGCGCAGACGCAGGGGTATTCGTTTGGAACGTTGTAATGCGTGGCGCGTGAAAAAAGATTTACATAATGACGGAAAACAAGCTTTGGACGGGCTGTGTGACTGATTTTCGTGCGCTGGACTTGGGAAGGAAGAAAAGTTGGGGCTGGGAGCCTGATTTTCGCGCGCTGGACCCGGGAAGGAAGAAAAGCCGGGTCTGGGAGCCCATTTTCCATGCGCTAGACCCGAAAAATGGGAAAAGTCGGGTCCGAGAGCCCATTTTCCATGCGCTGGACCCGAGCATGAGAGAAAGAAGTTTACATAACAACGAAAAACAAGCCATGGTCGGGTCTAAGAGAAGGAAAATGCCACGTTAGACCCGAAAAAGAAGAAAAGATCACGCCGCCTTGGGGTTGCAGAAACTGTTGTCTGTCCCAGAATTTACCGAAAACATCGTGTCAACCTCAGGATTTACCGAAAAAGCCTGAAGTTACCGAAAAAGCCTGAAGTTACAATATTGTTCTTGATCTGATCTTGCGGTATAATGAACTCTGACGAGTTCATATTGTGCGCAGAAAGCAGCGCAAAAAGATGATATAATAGACGCGTACATGATGATAGGTTTTCTTTAGAAGGGAACATGATATGGAAAAATTACACAAGCGGAATTTGATTATTGTCTGGTGCTCAGTCGTTGCACTTAGCCTTGTTTCTTTGATGGGATACGGATTTACCGTGCTTGCAATCCGTGGAATTGCAATTCTGGTAGTTGCGGGAATTATTTCTACGATCGGATGTTACCTTTCGATTGACGATGCGAAAAAAGTGCTGATTCTCGTATTTCCGCCGGCGATCGGCACGCTGTTGTACTCGTGGGTATATGGCGGCAATTCGATTCCGTATCTGGCGAATTTTGTACTTTTAGCGATGACAACTTCCTATTTCATGGAGTCGGTTATCATCTATTTCGCAGTGCCGTTTACGGTTATTTCGGTCGTATTTATGATTTTCAGTCCTGAGACCATTGCGGGAAGCGAATATTCGATGGCCGGGGTGGTGACACGCGTATTTTTGTTTATCGTGACAGCGATCCTGCTTTATTTTGCGACGAAGCGCGGTGCGGGTGTTGTGAAGAAAACGGAAGAGACGCTTTCCATCGTTCAGAACAATGCGAAAGTCGCCAATACGATTTCCACGAATCTGAACACCACGATTCACAAGAGTATGAGTTCAGTGCATGCGCTTGCGGACGGCAGCTCCAGCGTGAAATCGGCGGCATCGCAGATGGGGCAGGTGGTTGAGGATACCGCCAATGCAACCGTCAGCGTGATGGATAAAATTAATGCGGCAACAACGGAGATTAACCGGAACCATGAACTGGCAGTTTCTCTGGATCAGGGATTTCAGAAGGTGCAGAGCGCGGTAGAAAAAGGAAACGGAGCGATACAGACGGCAAAGAGTTCCATTCTTTCCATGGAGGAGACCGTCGATTCCGCGCGCAAATCGACCGATTCGCTGCTTACCGAGATGAACCGGATCACATCGATTCTCGGAGAGATCAATTCCATTGCATCCCAGACGAATCTGTTGTCGTTAAATGCATCTATTGAGGCGGCGCGTGCGGGAGAACACGGAAGAGGATTTGCGGTGGTTGCAGATGAGATCCGCGCGCTGTCGGAGGAGAGTGCCAAGGCGGCGAACAACATTCAGGAGATTTTGACCTGGCTGACGGATACGACCGGGCAGATCTCAAAAGAAATCACGGCGGGCACCGATGCTGCTTCCGCGAGTGTGGAGTTGGTCGGCGGATTGATGGATTATTTTAGTAACATCAATGATGCGACGGATGAAGCGAGCCAGATTGTCGATGAAGAATATAAGATCATTGAACATGTGAAGGAACACTTTGGAAATATCCAGCAGGAGATCGAGACGCTGGTGGCAACCTCAGAGGAAAATTCTGCAACCATCCAGAATATCACGGACACAATCACATCGCAGAATGATTCCATCCACAGCATTTCGGCTGAAATCGATGAGATTTCATCGTTATCGGCAGATCTGGAACAGCATTTTGGGGAAGATAACTAAGAAAAGGTCAAGGGAGACATGCAGGGGCGCAGTCTCCCTTTTTTACATCACGGAGAATAAGGATGAAATTGAGATTTCAAAAAGACGGTACTTTTAAAATCATGCAGATTACAGATATGCAGGAAATTCCCGCAATATCGAAAGACACGATCGCGCTGATGGAGCGGGCGGTTCTGGAGGAGCAGCCGGATCTTGTCGTCTACACCGGTGATCAGATCAAGGGCTATGGTGTGACTTACAAGGGAAAAGGAGAGGAGCTGGAGCGGGAGGTAGCACAGACGATTGGAAAATTATTAGAGCCGGTGACAAAGCGTGGCATTCCGTTTGCAGTGACATTTGGCAATCATGACTGCCAGGTTGGAATTTCCAATCAGGATCAGTTCTGTCATATTTACAAAAGACTTCCGAACTGCATCGGAGAGCAGGCAGACGGGATTGACGGGGGCGGAACCTGTGCCATTCCATCGAGGCATCCGACGGAAGCGGGAGGGATGTGTTTGAACTGTATCTGTTTGACAGCGGAACGGATGCCTGGGAGGGCGGCTACGAGGCATTTGATCCGAAGATCATTGCGTGGTACCGCAAGCAGCGGGAAGACCTTCGGGAGAAAAACGGAATGTATGTGCCGTCCATCGTATTTCAACATATCCCGATGCGCGAATATTATGAGGTGTTAAAGCGTGTCGACCGCGGGGAAAAAGGTGCGGTGCGCGCCTATCGGACACATAAGAACGAATATTATAAGTTGGGAGAAACCTGCGACGCCGGGGATATTTTTCTGGAACCGCCGTCGGTGCCGGATGTCAATACCGGAGAATTTGAGGCGCTTTCGGAGTGCGGGGAAGTGCTGGCAGTATTTGTCGGACACGACCATAAGAACAACTTCGTGGGGCGTTACCGGAACATTGCGCTTGGATTTACACCGTCCGCGGGATTTAATGTCTACGGCAACCGTACGAAGCGCGGCGTGCGCTGTATTGTGCTGAACGAAAAAAAGCCGTGTGAATACCATACTTATACCAGAACGTATGAGGAACTGGTGGGGAAAAAAGTGTCGCGCCCGGTATTTGACTATCTGACCAGCAAAGCACCTGCCACATTTGAGGCGGCGATTCCGATGATTTTAAAAGCGGTGCTGTTTCTGGCGCTTGTGATTGTGCTGGCAGTCTTGTTGTTGTAGAGGGATGGGGAAAGCCGGAAAGCACCCGGCAGAACAAGAGCAACCAGGGAAGAAAAATACCGTGCAGAAAAGGGGAAAACAATGGGTGAGATACGACAGGAGAAAAGCGGATTTGCGGCGTGGATCGACAGACATGCGGAACTGTGAAAGTTTATGAAATTCCTGCTTGCGGGAGGCGGTTCCAATGTGGTTGAGCTAGCGGTGCATATGTTGCTTTTAAATACAGCATTTGCTGCGCTTACGGCGGAACCGGTAACCGCGCATTTTCTCAACCTGATCGGCATTACGTCGAAGGGATATCTGTATACCTATATGATCTCGACGGCCGTGGGTTATACGATTGCCTTTATATTGAACCGCAAGATTACTTTTAAGGCGGACGCCAATCCGGCGGTCAGCATGGCACTCTATGCGGTCATGGTACTGTTCACGATTTTTGCGAACGGCTGGATCGGATCGGCGATGACGACCTGGGCAAGGGAAAACGGCTGGACGGGGAATTTGTGCGACATGGTAATCAAGGTGATCGGAATGTTGATTCCGATGCTCTGGACCTATCCGTGTAACCGGTTTCTGATCCACCGGAAAAGAAAAAGATTGTGAATTGTTTCACAAAAAATACAACGAAAGATCTTGAATGGGAACACACTTCATGATACGCTGAAACAGCATTGCAGTGAGATACGTTCTTGCTGCCCTGCCTTAACAAAAGTCTCTGACGCCAAAAGCAGTGCTTGCGGCGGAAGATATGGCGGTCATGAAAGAGTCTGCATCTGGTCTGCGCGTGCGGAGCAGATGCTGTAGATAGGATACCGGCGGGATATTCCATGCCCTGTAGGGCAGGTTCTGCCGTGTATCCCCAGCGTGAGCCGTATCTGAGAGGAGATTTCAGATACGGTTTTTTTATGTAATAGGAAACTTCGTTCCTATTACATAAAAAACTCTTCGGGGATCGCACTGCGGCGGAGATGAAAGATGTCGCAAGAGTGACCCGCCGCAGGCGGAGAATCCCGCAGGCAGGATTCTTTTTCAGTAGGAGAAAATATGGAGACAAGAATTGCACTTATCGGTATCATTGTGGAGAGCACCGAGTCCGTGGAGCAGCTCAATCATCTGCTGCACGAATACGGCAGCCATATCATCGGCAGAATGGGAATCCCTTACCGGGAAAAAAATGTTCACATTATCAGCGTTGCCATCGATGCACCGCAGGATGTCATCAATGCACTGTCGGGGAAGATCGGACGGCTTGCGGGAATCACGGCAAAGACCGTCTATTCCAATGTATAAGCGTCTGCGGAATGGAGATTTATATGACACACGAGGAAAAAATCATAGAGCGCCTGAAGACGGAGCAGATGCTGTCGGCGGAGGAACTGGATTGTCTGCTTGCAACAGAAGATACAGAGGCAGTTGAGAGGCTTAAGGCTGAGGCTAGAACGGCGGCACAGGCGGTTTACGGAAAACAGATCTATATCCGCGGGCTGATCGAGTTCACCAACTACTGCAAAAATGACTGTTATTACTGCGGTATCCGCAGGGGCAATGCATGTGCCGAGCGCTACCGGCTCACGAAGGAGCAGATCCTCTCCTGCTGCGCGGCGGGGTATGAGCTTGGATTCCGCACCTTTGTGCTGCAGGGCGGAGAAGACCCCTATTTTACGGATGAAAGGATCTGCGACCTGGTGTCTGCCATCAAGCGGGCGCACCCGGACTGCGCGGTGACACTCTCGATCGGGGAAAAAGAAAGAGCGAGCTATCAGGCATATTTTGACGCCGGCGCAGACCGGTATCTGCTCAGGCACGAGACGGCGGATGCGGTGCACTACGGGAAGCTGCACCCGGAGGAAATGTCTCTTAAAAACCGGATGCGCTGTCTGCGGGACCTAAAGGAGATCGGTTATCAGACCGGATGCGGCTTTATGGTGGGCTCGCCGTATCAGACCACGGAGACGCTGTATGAAGACCTGATGTTTATTAAGGAACTCGCGCCTGCCATGGTGGGAATCGGACCGTTCATTCCGCAGAAGGACACGCCGTTTGGCGGGGAGACTGCGGGGACGTTGGAGATGACCCTGCGGCTGCTTTCCATCCTGCGGCTGATGAATCCGCATGTGCTGCTTCCGGCGACGACGGCGCTCGGCACGATCCACCCGCAGGGAAGGGAAATGGGAATTCTCTCCGGCGCCAATGTGGTGATGCCGAACCTTTCGCCGGTTTCCGTGCGGGAAAAATATAAGCTTTACGACAATAAGATCTGCACGGGGGATGAGGCGGCAGAATGTCGTTTCTGCATGCAGAGGCGGATGGAGAGCATCGGCTATGAAGTGGTTACCGACCGCGGGGATTACCGTCCTGCGGTTTAAAATAAAAACACTGACCGGGAAGCATGAACTAACCGGAAAGAAAGGAAAAATTATGTACAAGTATGACGCAAAATCATTAAAAGCAGAGGAATTTATCAACGATGAGGAGATCCGGGAGACGCTTGCCTACGCGGATGCGAACAAGGACAATGTGGAGCTGATCGACGCGATCATCGCAAAAGCGAGAGGGCGCAAGGGCTTAAATCACAGAGAGGCATCGGTGCTGCTCGCCTGTCAGATTCCGGAAAAAATCGAGGAAGTCTATGCGCTGGCGCAGCAGATCAAGAAAGACTTTTACGGCAACCGTATCGTGCTGTTTGCACCGCTGTATCTTTCCAACTACTGTGTGAACGGCTGTGTATACTGCCCGTATCACCTGAAAAACAAGCACATTGCCAGAAAGAAGCTGACACAGGAGGAGATCGTGAAGGAGGTCACGGCGCTTCAGGACATGGGACACAAGCGTCTGGCAATCGAGGCCGGCGAAGATCCGGTGAACAATCCGATCGAATATATTCTGGAGTGTATTCAGACGATCTACAGCATCAAGCACAAAAATGGAGCCATCCGCCGTGTCAACGTCAATATTGCGGCGACGACGGTCGAGAACTACCGCAAGTTAAAAGAAGCCGGCATCGGAACCTACATCCTGTTTCAGGAGACCTACCACAAGGAGAGCTATGAGAACCTGCATCCGACCGGACCGAAGCATGATTACGCGTACCACACGGAGGCAATGGATCGTGCGATGGAGGGCGGCATCGATGATGTCGGACTCGGCGTGCTGTTCGGACTGGAGATGTACCGCTATGAATTTGCCGGACTTCTGATGCATGCGGAGCATCTGGAAGCCGTGCACGGCGTCGGACCGCACACGATCAGCGTGCCGCGTGTCAAACATGCCGATGACATTGATCCGACTGCTTTTGACAACGGTATCAGCGATGATATTTTTGCAAAGATCTGTGCACTCATCCGCATCTCGGTGCCGTATACGGGAATGATCATCTCCACACGCGAGAGTCAGGCAGTGCGTGAGAAGGTGCTTCCGCTCGGCGTATCGCAGATCAGCGGTGCATCGAGAACGAGTGTCGGCGGTTATGCCGAGCCGGAGCCGGAGGAGGAGAATTCCGAGCAGTTTGACGTCAGCGATCAGCGTACCTTAGATGAGGTCGTGAACTGGCTGATGAAAATGGGCTATATTCCGAGCTTCTGCACCGCATGTTACCGCGAGGGTAGAACCGGTGACCGTTTTATGGCGCTCTGCAAAAATATGCAGATCTTAAACTGCTGTCATCCGAACGCGCTCATGACCTTAAAAGAATATCTCGAGGATTATGCGAGCGAGGAGACGAAAAAGATCGGTATGGAGCTGATCGACCGTGAGCTTGAGAAGATTCCGAATCCGAAGGTAAAGCAGACCGCCTACGAGCACATTCATGATATTGCAGAGGGAAAGAGAGACTTCCGCTTCTGATAGCCGGAAGCGATGCTGGGATCGGGCAGCAGCCGGAAGCCGGATATGGATGTAATACGGACAAGGGGAAATTCGTATGCAGGAAGGAAAAAGAAAGTTATGGCAGTGACATTGAATGAGACGCCGGGCAGCAGCCGTCTGCACATAGGAATATTTGGAAAAACAAACAGCGGAAAATCCGCACTCATCAACGCTTTTACCGGACAAGAGGTATCCATTGTCTCCAATGTGGCGGGAACGACGACCGACCCGGTCTACAAGGCGATGGAGGTACATCCGCTCGGCCCGTGCATTATCATAGATACGGCAGGATTTGGCGACGAGAGCGAACTTGGCAAAAGCCGCATGGAAAAGACACGTCTCGCAGCGGAAAAGACGGATATTGCGCTGCTCCTTGTGGCGGGGAATGGAGACGCGGCGCTTGATGAGGAAGAAATGCACTGGTACCGCTTTTTAAAAGAGCATGGAACACCGGTACTTTTCGTCGTGGGGAAAACGGACATCCGGTCGGATGCACAGGTGGATAAACTGGCAGCCGCCATCCGTGAGAAGACCGGTGAGGAGGCATATCCGGTCAGCGCCAAGACGGGAGAGGGCGTGGAGGCATTAAAAGAAACATTGATCCGCAAACTGCCGGAGAATTACGGCAGCCGCCTCATCACCGGGACACTGGTCAACCGGGAGGAGCTGGTGCTTCTCGTGATGCCGCAGGACATCCAGGCACCCAAGGGAAGGCTGATTCTGCCGCAGGTGCAGACCCTGCGCGAACTTCTCGATAAGAAATGCCTGGTTATGAGTGTGACGACCGATCAGCTGATACCGGCGCTTGCGGTATTGAAAAAAGCACCGAAGCTTATCATTACGGATTCCCAGGTATTTGGCTATGTCTATGAAAACAAACCGGCGGAGAGCATGCTCACTTCCTTTTCCGTATTGTTTGCAGCGTATAAGGGAGATCTGCCGTACTATGTGGAGGGGGCAGGGCATATCGACGCGCTGAACGCCCATTCCAGAGTACTGATCGCGGAGTGCTGTACCCATGCGCCGCTGAAGGAGGACATCGGAAGAGAAAAGATTCCACGGATGTTGAGAAAACGCTTCGGCGAGTCGCTTGCGGTGGATATTGTGAGCGGGACGGACTTCCCGGAAGATCTCTCCGGCTACGATCTCATCATCCAGTGCGGCGCGTGCATGTTTAACCGCAAATATGTGATGTCGCGGATTGAGCGTGCCAGAGAGCAGGGCGTTCCGATGACCAACTACGGCGTGACGATCGCGCATCTGACGGGGATTCTCGATAAGATTTCCATGCCGGAAGCATAGTAGGATTCCTTATTAAAAAATAAAATTTAAAAATAAGACACCTTTTCTAAAATCAGGACACTGAACTGACAGGAACCATATGGCATAATCAGTATCAGAAGCCCGGTGGAGGAAACGGTGTCTTTTTTATGCAATAGGGAATTTCAAAGAAATTCCCTATTACATAAAAAACCCTCCGGGAAGGATGCGCACTCGCGCGAAGGAGAAATATGTCGCAGGCGACCGCGCTCGGCGCGGGAATGTGCAATCGCACATTCTTTTATCATCCAGACTTAAGATTCCGATTGCACAGCTGCAAAATGGAGTGGAAAAGATACAGGAAGATAATCTTGATTTTCACGTTGAGTACAATGAAGATGATGAGTTAGGAGAGCTATGCTGTTCAATGGAAAAAATGCGCAGCGAACTTTGGCAAAAGCAAAAAGCATTGTGGGAATCCTTAGAGCAAAGAAAATTATTGAATGCTTCAGTGGCTCATGACATAAGAACGCCAATCACGGTACTGAAAGGATATTTGGATTATCTGGAGAAAATGATACCACAGGATAAACTTACAGAAGATATGCTATTGGATACTGTATCTTCTATGCAGGGAGCAGTAAATAGGTTGGAGCAATATGTGGACTGCGTTCGTGACGTTGAGAAAATTGAAAATATTGAAATTGAGAAACGACCTGAAAATGTGAAACGATTACTGGATGAAATGCGAAGTAACGTGCAGTGCTTATATACAAGAGACTGTCACCGGTTTTAAAGGGCAGAGGATAGAGAAA
>OGXW01001973.1_pt1 | contig 14986 bp, 15 predicted proteins | sample 1576341 | NCBI WGS metagenome assembly OGXW01 (sample SAMEA3541592, study PRJEB24748) | human gut metagenome | biome: human gut; feature: human-associated habitat; material: faeces | place: China | collected 2012
CTGGTAAATCCTCTTACATGTGTCTCGTATATGATCAGATCCTCCGCCGGAATCTCCGGAAACGTCATTTTTCCCCAGTCAAAATTATTCTCCACCACACGGGCGTGATACACAAAGCCCTCATCACTCTCCGGGCGCTCGCCCCAGTTCCGCTGCCCCGTCACCGCCTTCGCAAACGGATCCAGCAGCACATTGTTCTTGTCAAACAACAGCCCCCTGGACTCATCATACGGTCCGTCCAGCTGAAACGCGTATTCAAATTCATCAATCTTCAAGCCGAATACCAGCATTGCGAACGTGTTGCCAATGTGGTATGCCTCCGGATACTTCAGTCTGGCGTATGGCTCCTTTTCCTGCGGCCGGAACAGCAGAAGTGTACATCCCGTCGCGCCGACCGAATGAATCGTAAAGCTCACTCCTCTCGCCGTCGGCACTGCGCCTTCTGAATTGTAAAATCCCGGGCGCACCATAAAACCGTCAATCTCATCCAATGGCGGGAGCATGACTCCCCGATCCTGTCTGTGGCCTAATCCTGCCATCGCCGCTCCTCCTTCTTCCTTTTGCGTACTATATTACTATTATACGCACTCCGTCTATTTTTTCAACTGCTCTGGCGCTCATCTGCGCCCCTTCCGGTGTGAAAAGTATCCCGTTTTGCCGCCGGCTTTCTTGTCATTTTCCCGTCAAAATGGTATCATATCTACAGAAATGATACCGACAGAAAGGAAGTAATCTTATGCACACATTCCAACCGTTACCATTTGATCTTGTAGAATTTAATCCATTTACCAAAATCGGCAAAGAGTGGGCGCTCGTCACAGCCGGCAACAAGGAAAAAGCCAACACGATGACCGTAAGCTGGGGCGGTGTCGGTGTCCTCTGGGGCAAAAATGTTGCTTTCATTTTTGTGCGTGATTCCCGCTACACCAAAGAATTCATCGACGCGAACGAATTTTTCTCCATTACCTTCCTGTCCGGGCAGTACCGCGACGCGTTAAATTACTGCGGTTCCCATTCCGGAAGAGACGAAGACAAGTTCGCCGCGGCAGGTCTTACCCTCGCCACGCGCCACAACATCCCTTACGTGGATGAGGGCAACTTTGTCCTTCTCTGCGAGAAAATGTCTGCCACCCGCATCACGGAAGACTCTTTTCTTCTCCCTGAGATCAAGGAAAAATGGTACAAGGACGGCGATATGCACACCATGTATGTCGCGGAGATCATCGATATTCTCGCCCGTTAATTCTATTTTTCCAAAAAGGAAGCCACTTATGTATACAATGACCGTTGCGCCAGGGGCAGATGTCTCTGGCGGCTTTTATTCACTGAAAGCGGCGTTCGCCGCCATGCCAGAAGACCCCACGGTTCCCGTGACCATCCGCGTCATGCCTGGAATCTACCACGAAAAATTATCCCTCACACGCCCGAACGTCACGATCGAGGGCGCAGGAGCATCCCCGTCCGACACCGTGATCTCCTTCGGCGATTACGGCTACGAGATCATGCCGGACGGCATCAAGCGCGGAACCTTCCGCTCCTACACCTTTTTCGTGCATGCCGCAGACGTCACGCTGCGCAACTTAACCATCGAGAATACTGCAGGCGACTCCAAAACGCACGGGCAGGCAATCGCACTCTACGCCGAATGCGACCGTTTTATCGCGGAATCCTGCCGCATTCTCGGACATCAGGATACGCTTTTTACCGGTCCGCTTCCCCCGGAGGAATACGAGCCCGGCGGCTTCCGCGGGCCGACCGAGTCCGCACCGCGCATCAACGGCAGACAATATTATCACAACTGCTATATCTGCGGCGATATCGACTTTATTTTCGGCAGTGCGACCGCTTACTTTGAAGGCTGTACGATCGCATCCTTAGGACCCGGATATGTCACCGCCGCTTCCACCCCCGAAGGGCAGGAATACGGCTATGTTTTCCACGACTGCCGCTTTGCCGCGGAGGGTTGTCCTCAGCACGCGGCCTATATCGGCCGTCCCTGGCGGGATTACGCACGGGTTGTCCTCATGGACTGCGCGATAGGCGCCCACATTCATCCTGCCGGATTTCATGACTGGGGTAAGGAGCGCGCTCACGGCACCGTTCTTTTTGCCGAGTATCACAGTTATCCACAGGACGCTGACTGTGACTGTGCAGACGGCTGCCGCCCGTTTGCGCAGCGTGCAGACTTTGTGGATACCTTAGACGGTGCACAGGCTGCCCATTTTTCCAGAGAGCTTGTGCTGGCGGGGGACGATGGCTGGCTGCCGTGACCGTTTTCTTGTATATTCCACCAAATGATGGTAAAATACTAACCATAAATGGATTGTTTTGTATTAAGGAGGTTGTTTTTATGGAAGAAAAGATTTACAAAACGATGGGATCGACCGGCGCTGCAAGCCTTGCCGTCGGCATCTGCGTACTGACAGGCGGCATTGCAGCCGGAATTCTTCTCATTGTGAATGGCGCGCGCTTATTGAAGAACCGTGCGAAGATGATATTCTGATTTTTCTTTTTATTTGCAGGCATCACAGCCGCATGATGCGGTCACAGACCTGCTCCATCAGCTTTTCGTCATGGCTTACGACCAGAAACCCTATTTTTCGTTCTTTCACTTCCGCCAGCAGGAAGTTCCAGATCTGGCTCTGGGTGATGGGATCTAACATGGTGCTGATTTCATCTGCAATCAGAAACCGTGTTCTCTCCCCCAGAGCCCTCGCTATGCAGAACCGCTGCAGTTCTCCTCCGGAAAGTTCGCCCGGATACCGGTTACACCAGTCCCTCTCAATCCCGAGTCCCTCTATCACACGTTCGCTGATTGAATCTCCCTCCTGCAGAACCGTCTGCATCCGCACGCGCGGATTGACCGCCTGCTCCGGATGCTGCCAGATCATCTGCACCGGGCAGTAACCGCTCCCCGGAAGCGGCATGTCGTCCACACAGACACGTCCCGCCGTCGGCGTGCGGTAGCCTGCCAGGATCTGACAGAGCGTCGTCTTACCAAAGCCGCTCGGCGCGGCAATCCCCAGCCGGTCGGTACTCCCCAGTTCCAGACTCACATCCGACAGCACCTCTCTGCTGCCCCCCGGATATTTATAGCTGATATGTTCCGCTTTCAGTCTCACCGGACGTTTCCTCCTCTCCCTCTGATAGTTCTTTATGAATTCTCTGTATACAATATGCATCGTACCCTGCCACCGCGGACACAAACGACCGGAATCTCCCCGTCACACGCCTCCCGACGGTCGGCGCAGCGCGGTGCAAACGGACATCCCGCCGGCAGATCTTTCACGTAAGGCTGTGTTCCGGGCAGTGCCGCAAACCCGCGCCCCGGCAGCGCCTCATGCAGCGCTCTCGTATATGGGTGCCGCAACAGCGTCTCGTCCGCAAAATCCGCCACCTTCGCTTCCTCCACGGTCGTCCCGGCATAAAACACAACGATCCGGTCCGCCACCTCAAGCGCCAGTTCCAGATCATGTGTAATCAGAAGCACGCCGTTTCCATCGTCCGCAAATGTCCGGAAATCCTGCATCGCCTGTTTTGCCAGCGCAAGATCCATGCCCGGCGTCGGCTCGTCCGCAATGATCAGGCGCGGCTGCCGCATCAGTGCTGTCAGCAAGAGCACACGGCGCGCCATGCCGCCGGATAGCTCAAACGGATAGAGATCCGCAACTTCGTCCGCAAGCCCGTATCTTCCAAGAAGATCCCGCATCCGCGCTTCCGCCTGACGCTTTCCCTGATCTGCTTCGCCAAACAGCTTCTGCCGCTTCTTCGTTTCCCCAATGATCTGTCTGCCGACCTTCATCAGAGGATCAAGATAATTGACACTCTGTGGCACCAGCGCGATCTCCCTGCCGCGCAGCGCCTTTAATTCCGCTCCGCCGCAGGCGCTTCCCCGGAAAAAAATACTGCCGCTTGCAGCCGCATTGGCGGGGAGAATTCCCATTATGGCATGCGCCAGAAGGCTTTTTCCCGATCCACTGCTCCCGACGACCGCGACGATCTCACCCTCACGCACCGTCACATTCAGATCACGGATCACCGGAAGTTCCCCCTGCTTTGCGCTGCGCTTCTCATACTGTGCGAAAGATACCGTCAGATGCTCGATGCGCAGTAATTCTTTTTTCTCTTCCATCATTTTTCTCCACCTCCGCCGCTCTTTCGGTACATTTGGTTCCCTCTTCCAACTTTGCCGGACTTCTACAGCTGCGCGCTCGCCGGGTCAAGCAGCGCCTTTAAGCCGCTTCCGATCCGGTCGAAAAGAATCACCACGCCGACCAGCGCCAGTCCCGGGAAGAGCGCCAGCCACCATTTTCCGGTGCTCAGATACGACATGCTCTCCGAGAGGATCACGCCAATCGCCGGCTTCTCCGGCGGCAGTCCAAAGCCCAGAAACGTGATGCTCGCCTCGTGCAGGATCGCGTGCGGGAACAACAGTACCAGCCCCACAAGAAACTGCGGGAAAATCTGCGGAAAAATGTGCCATCTGGCAATGTACCACGGACTTTTCCCGAGCTGTTTTGCAATGCCGATGTACGGCGCCTCCCGCACCTGCAGGATCTCCCCGCGGATCACGCGCGCGAGGTTCGGCCAGTGTGTCAGCGCCACACCGACAACCACACCCTTTTCGCCCTTTCCAAGCGCATAGGAAATCAATAGCAACAGCACAATATGCGGAACTCCCATCATCAGATCAATGCACCAGCTGATGATGCCGTCCGCCCATTTTCCGCCGACAGCCGCGGCAGTTCCAAGAAAAAGCGCAATGACTGCGCTGACCGCCGACGCCAGCACACCGATGCGGATGCTCGTGGAGAGCCCCGCCAGCGTGCGCGACAGCATATCACGCCCCATCCAGTCCGTCCCAAACAGATACTTAAGGCACGGCGGCAGGTTTTTGCGCGAAAAATCCGTGACCACCGCCTGCTCCTCCAGACAGATTCCAGCCACCGCAACAACTGCTAAAAGCAGCACTGCCACCAGAAGAAAACGCCACATCCACTGGCGCCCGTTGCGTCTGCCCGCCGTGTGGGCAGCAATCGTCATATGACCGGTTTTATCCATGACTTCTGCCCCTCCTTATCTGCGGATCAATCACACCGTAAAGTACATTTGCCGCAAGATTTCCGAGGAATACGAACAATGTGCTGATGACCGTGATCGCCAAAAGCAGCGACACATCGCTCCCCAGTCCGGCATCAATCGCCGCCTGTCCGAGTCCCGGATAAGAAAATACCTGCTCCACGAGCACCGAGCCGCCAAAGATCTCACTGATGGAACCAAACTGCAGGGTGATGGCAGGCAGTACCAGATTGCGCAGGGCATGTCTTTTTACGATATAGCCGCTGCTCTCCCCGCGCGCCCGCGCAAACAGCACATAGTCGCTCTCCATGATCGCAATCATTTTCTCCCGTGTGTGCAGCGTGATGTTTGCCACGCCCGTCAGCCCGAGTGTCAGCGCCGGGAGAAGCAGGTGCCGGATGCGCACGCCGATGCCCGCCTCCGCCGCCGTCATGCCTGCCGGCAGATTCATGCCGAACGGCAGCCAGCCGAGCCACACGGCAAAGATCATCAAGAGCAGCAGACCGATCCAGAATGCCGGCGTGCTTGCCAGAAGCAGCGCATACCCGCGGATCAGACGGTCCGGCAGGCGGTCCTTGAAATACCCCGCCACAATGCCGAGCACAAGCCCCAGGATTCCGGACAGCACCCACGCCACGCACATCAACGCAAACGAGTTGCCGAACTTCTCCGCAACGACCTCCGCGACCGGACGGTTATATTTCAGCGAAGTGCCCATATCTCCACGCACGAAATCCTTCGCCCAGTTCAGATAGCGCTCTGCCGGCGGCACATCCTTTCCCCAGTAAGACTCCATCTGCGCCCGCTTCTCCGGCGTCATGCGCATATAAGCCGTCGCTCCCACATTTGCCTGTACCGGATCAATCGGTGACAACGACACCAGCATAAACGCGGCAATGCTGACACCGATAAGCAGTGTCAGCATTTTTATTACATTTTTGATAAAAAAGCTTATGTAATGCCTGATATTCATTCTTCCCTCATCTATTCCCAGGTCCACTGGTCGACATTGTTGACTAACGACCAGCCATGACCGTGCGGATGCAGCTTCTGCTCCGCCACTGCCAGACCATCCCGCGCAAAATAGAGATGATCCACGTTGGCAAACCATACCCAGAGTGCCTCGGCATCCGGTCCGACATCCTCCTGTGCCTGCTGCCAGAGACGGTACGACTCATTCATATCCGTCGCCGCAAGTGCCGCATCCAGAAGTTCATCCGTCTTCGCATCAGAATATCCCGTAAAGTTGCAGGAACCACCGGTATAGTACAGCTGATAATCCTCCACCGGCGAGTTGGAGCCCCAGCCCCAGGTGATCGGGTCGGAGTACATCTTTGTATACAGCTCGTCCCAGCTTCCCAGACCTTCGTACAATACATTAATTCCAACCGCTTTCATCTGGTTGGAGAACTCTGCCGTGAGTGCCTGCCGCACGGAATCGGACGCGGAATAGTACACGGTAAATTCCGCTTTCTGACCGTCTTTTTCCACAATGCCGTCGCCGTCCGTATCACTCCATCCACCGTCCGCAAGAATCTGCTCTGCCTTATCCACATCATACGGAATAATCATGGACTCGCTCGACCACGGCATGTTGTCCGATACGCTGTAAGCGACCTCGCCGTAACCGTTTAACACATGATCGATCATGGTCTGGCGGTCAAGCGCGTAGTTCATCGCCTGACGGAGTGCCACATCGCAGGTCACATCATTTCCCGCCGCATACACGGTATCCCCGTCGACAACCTCGCTGCCTGCCGGAATCGACGGAAGCGAGATTCCCCTGGAATCCACCGACTTACAGACCAGAAGCTGATAACCGTCCACCTGCTCGTCGCTGTACACCGCAGACGTGTAGGCGATGTCCACCTGACCCGCTTTTACTGCCGCAAGCGCCGCGTCTTCCTCCATGAACAGGACAATGACTTTTTTCATCTGCACTTCATCCCCGTAGTAGTCCGGATTCGCCTCTAATACCGCCTGCTGTCCCTTGTCCCACTGGGTCAGCACATATCTGCCCGAACCGACCGGATTCTCGCCGTAGGCTGCTTCATCGTAGCAGTGCTCCGGCACGATGCCGAACACCGCCAGTGTATACAAAAATGCATTGTACGGCTTGCTCATATGGAAAATCACCGTGGTATCGTCAAGTGCCTCCACGGAATCGAGCATACTTAAGTCCGCCTCCGAATTCGGCGTGGCAAGCGCCGTGTTAAACGTAAATGCCACATCCGACGCCGTCAACGGCTCCCCGTCCGTGAACTTCACATCATCCCGGATGTGGAACGTCCAGGTCAGCCCGTCCTCACTCACACTGTAATCCGTTGCCAGATCGTTCTCGAACTCCATATCCACGTTCGTCCGGATCAGCGTCGACTGGATCAGCGGTTCATGGCAGTGTTCCCCACAGCCCCAGTTGATGCAAGGATTAAATCCCGCCGCCGGCTCCGAAGAAGGACTCATCGCCACGATGACCGTATCTGCGGTTCCTGCCACGCTCTGCGCCATGCCCTCTCCACTGGCACTGTCCTTTCCCTGTGCCGCCTCCGTCGCCGTGCTGCCTACGTTATTACCTGTCTGCTCTGCACCCGTGCTGCCGCATCCGGCAAACAGCGTTGTCGTCACTGCTGCTGCGCAAATCAGTGCTATCCATCTCTTTTTCATTATTTATTCTCCCTTGTTAAAATCGCGGGCATTTCTGCCCAGTGCACAAAGGATAGCATGAAAAAGAGGGGCCGCACAAGCCCCTCGGGGGGATAAAAATGACACAAAATCAAAGATTATGCTTTGTCATATTCATCCAGGAAATGATGGCGGACACCATCTTTTTTATAACCGATCACAGTGTTCAGGTTGACGTTCTCCACACTGCGGAAGATATTCTTCTCAATGTAAGGATTCTTCTTGCGAAGCTCCCGGATCAGATCCTTGATCTCCGCGCGCTTAGACCCCTTCTCTGTACCGCCGCAGGAAGCGCAGCTCTCTGTAAAACGGCAGGCACACTGGATAAAGTGCAGGTCATTGTAATTCATCCAGTGGATGATGTCCTCCTCGCGCACCAGATACAGCGGACGGATCAGCTCCATCCCCGGGAAATTCGTGCTATGCAGCTTCGGCATCATCGTCTGTACCTGCGCCCCGTAAAGCATTCCCATAAGGATGGTCTCGATCACATCGTCAAAATGATGCCCCAGCGCAATCTTGTTGCAGCCGAGCTCCTTTGCCTTGCTGTAGAGATGCCCTCTGCGCATGCGCGCGCACAGGTAGCACGGAGATTCCTCCTCACCCGCCACAATGTCAAAGATCTCGGAGGTAAATACCGTGATCGGGACGTTTAAGATTTTGGCGTTGTTTACGATCGTCTCGTAGTTGATCTCATTGTACCCCGGATTCATGACGAGGAATACCACCTCGAAGTTCTTCTTGCCGTGGCGCTCCAGCTCCTGAAACAGCTTCGCCATCAGCATGGAATCTTTTCCGCCGGAAATACAGACGGCGATCTTGTCCCCGTCCTGGATCAGCTCGTATTCGTTGATCGCCTTTGTGAACTTCCGCCAGATCTCCTTGCGGAATTTTTTCACAATACTGCGCTCGATCTCGCTGCAGCGATCCAGATTCTTCTCTTCGGCATCTGGTGCCTCCGTCTGCTTCATAGACTCCAGCAGCTTCATGCGCAGGTACGCACGGTATCCCCCCTGCACACTGTATACCTCGTAACCCTCTTCCAAAAGCCCGCGCGCCAGCTCGTCGCTGCGCTCTCCCGTATAGCAGATCAGGTAGACTGGGCGGTCCTTGGGCACCTCGTCCTTATGCGCCTCAAACTCCTCCCAGTAGATATGCTTTGCTCCCGGATATGTCTCTCTCAAAAAATCAGCTTCTCTGCGGATGTCTATGATTACTTTTTCCCGCTCGTCCTTCTGCAGTTCTTCTATGGTTCTCTGATACATGCCTGTCCCTCATTCTCTATTCTGCCGCAAGGTCCTTGATGACCTCCGATGCAATGATCAACCCTGCCACCGATGGTACAAATGCATTGGAACCCGGAATCGCACGGCGCTCCGTACATTTATGCTTTGCTCCCGGCGGGCAGATGCAGTGCGCACGGCAGCTGATCGACATATCCTCGATCGGCATGACCGGCTGCTCCCTGGAATACACCACCTTCAGTTTCTTCACCCCGCGCTTTTTGAGCTCGCGGCGCATGACCTTCGCCAGCGGGCAGACCGACGTCTTATAGATGTCCGCCACCTCAAACATTGCCGGATTCAGCTTGTTGCCGGCGCCCATGCTGCTGATGATCGGCGTTCCTGTCTCCTGCGCCTGCATGACCAGCGCAATCTTTGCCGTCACAGTATCGACTGCATCCACGACATACGAATAGCTGGAAAAATCGAACTCGTCCTTTGTCTCTGGCAGATAGAAGCACTTGTGCACCTCCACCTTGCAGTCCGGGTTGATGTCGAGAATGCGGTCACGCATGACCTCCGCCTTATATTTTCCCACGGTGCTGCGCGTTGCGATGATCTGACGGTTCAGATTGGTGAGGCAGACCTTATCATCGTCGATCAGATCGATGGCTCCCACACCGCTTCGCACCAGCGCCTCCACGGTGTAGCCTCCCACACCGCCAATGCCAAAAACAGCGACCCTCGCACGCGAGAGCCGCTCCATAGCCTCTTTTCCTAATAATAATTCTGTTCTGGAAAATTGATTTAACATAGATACTCCTGTATATTATAACGTTTACGCCTGTCCGCTTCTATCATATAGCGTCCGCCGCTATTTTGCAAGTTCCAACATGCGCTGCAGCGGCTTTGCGGCACGGGTCAGGATCTCGTCAGAGAGCGTGATCTCCTCGAGTTCTCCGCTGCCGAGCTTCTCAAGCACCTGCTCGACTTTATCAATCGTCACTTTCTTCATGTTCGGGCAGAACTGTCTGTGTCCCACCGAGTAGAACTTCTTGTCCGGATTCTTCTGCTGCAGTTCAAAGAATACGCCCATCTCCGTACAGATGATGAACTTTTTGCAGTCGCTCTGCGTCGCAAAATCAATGATTTCCGACGTGCTTCCCACGAAATCGGACATCGCAACCACGTCCGCGGTACACTCCGGATGCGTCAGCACCAGTGCTTCCGGACAGGCATCCTTTGCCGCCTGCAGCTCTGCCGCGTGAATGCTCTTGTGCACATGGCAGAAGCCATCGTGGAAAATGAAATGCTTCTCCGGCAGCTTCTCCGCCACATATCTGCCGAGGTTGTTGTCCGGCACGAAGAAAATATTCTTCTGTGGAATGTTGGACACGACTTTTACCGCGTTGGAGGAAGTGACGCACACATCCGATACCGCCTTGATCTCCGCGGTGGAGTTCACATAGCAGACCACTGCCAGATCCTCGTACTCCGCTCTCACTTCCGCGATCCGGTCCGCCGTAATCATATGCGCCATCGGGCAGTCCGCACACTCGTCCGCCATCACAACCGTCTTATCCGGGTTTAAGATCTTCGCGCTCTCGCCCATAAACGTCACTCCGGCAAACAGAATCGTCTTCTGCGGCACCTTTGTCGCAACCTTGCTCAGATAAAAGGAATCGCCCACATAATCGGCGATCTCCTGCACTGCGCCGTCCACATAATAATGCGCAAGAATGACAACATCCTTCTCTTTCTGCAATTCCTTGATCCGCTTCGCTCTCTCTGCTTCCATTTTTGTCTCCGTTCTCTATACATCCGCTTTTAGGTGACAAGACACCTGTCACGATAGATTATCATTGTGATACTTTGATATCATATCATGTTTTCGGCAAATGTCCAGAGTTTTCCTGTCCCTCCGCCTGTTTTTCCGGGGCATCCCGCACTTTTCCCATGCAAAAACAGACCTTCTGCACTTTCCACGGTCAAAAACAGACCTTCCGCACTTTCCACAGTCAAAAACAGACCCTCCGGCGGCACAGGCAAAGCCGTGCTGCCGGAAGATCCGGCATTTGCTCTTTGAGCGGTCTCCTAGTTCTTTGCAAACAGGGAGGTGGACAGATATCTGTCTCCGGAATCCGGAAGCAGAGCCACAATCGTCTTACCCTTGTTCTCCGGCCTTGCAGCCAGAATAGCTGCCGCCTTTAATGCTGCGCCGGAAGAGATACCTACGAGGATACCTTCGCTGCGTGCAAATGCTCTTCCCTCTGTAAATGCGTCGTCGTTCTCGATCGTGATAACTTCATCGTACACCTTGGTGTTGAGTACGTCCGGAACGAATCCTGCGCCGATACCCTGAATCTTGTGCGCACCCGGTGTGCCCTTGGATAATACCGGGCTGGTTGCCGGCTCTACCGCAACGATCTTGACGTTCGGATTCTTCTCCTTTAAGTACTCGCCGACACCGGTTACCGTTCCGCCGGTACCTACGCCTGCTACAAAGATATCTACCTTACCGTCTGTCTGCTCCCAGATCTCCGGTCCTGTGGTTGCCTTGTGTGCTGCCGGGTTTGCCGGGTTCACGAACTGTCCTAAGATCACAGCGCCCGGTGTGGACTCCTTTAATTCCTCTGCTTTGGCGATAGCGCCCTTCATACCCTTCGCGCCCTCGGTCAGTACCAGCTCTGCGCCGTATGCTGCCAGAAGGTTTCTGCGCTCCACGCTCATCGTATCCGGCAGTGTCAGGATGGCATGGTAGCCCTTTGCCGCTGCAACTGCTGCAAGTCCGATACCTGTGTTGCCGGAGGTCGGCTCGATAATGGTTGCGCCCGGCTTTAAGATACCCTTCTTCTCCGCATCCTCGATCATCGCCAGTGCGATACGATCCTTTACGGAGCCTGCCGGGTTTAAATACTCCAGCTTTCCTAAGATTGTTGCGTCCTTTACTCCTGCCTCCGCAGAATAGCGGTTCAGCTTTAATAAAGGTGTGTTTCCGATCAGATCCAATGCGCTCTCAGCAATTTTACTCATAATAAAATCCTCCTGTTCTCAATTCATTTTCGTTTCTATGGTGTTTTTTGTTTTCCTATAAAACTACTATGTTTTGTATGAATTGATTATAGGACGCGAAATCTTATTTGTCAAGCGCTATTTTCTTATTTATACGATTTATTTTTGCGCGCCATCCAAGATACTGGAAAATCCAGATTCCAACGAAGATCGCACAAAAGATTACGATGTAGCCAAGCACGCCCGCGACGCTGTGCTCCATCCAGTATGCCGCATACGCCACCGGAAGCACCGAGCCGAGTGTAATCAGAAAATACGCCGCCGTCTGACCGGCAAGACTCCATCGATCCACTTCCCACACGACCGATCCCGCCGCATACACCATGCCGACCAGACCGCACAGCACCGTCTGCACCACAACTGCCCGGATCTCGCTCCCCATCGCATCCACAAACGCGGGCACACACGGATAGTAGCTGCCGTCGCCCCAGAACGCCGACATCATGACCGTGATCACATAGCCGATCGCAATCCCGGTTGGAATTCCAAACAATCCTCTCAGTAACACATTCTTTTTCATATCTCTCACCGTTCCCTTTCTCATATTCCCAACAGCCGCTTGATCTTTGCCACATATCTGCGCGAGACGTAAGCCGTCTGCCCTCCCGCGAGGTTCACGCAGATCGTACCCGAAAAACTCAGGTCAAACCGTTTTGCCATTTTCAGATTGATGATCTCCGAATTTGAGATCCGTACGAAACGCGTCTGATCCAGCCGTTCCTCCGCTTCGTAAAGCCGCATCCGAAGCAGATATTCGCACTTTGCCGTCACCGCATAGACTTTTCCTTTTGCCGCGTATACGCGGATAATATCCGCCTGCTCCAGTATCTCCAGTGTATCTCCCGCAAAACCGGAAATCATCTGCATCGACGGCTCCTCCAGTTTTTTTAGGATTCCGTTGACTTCCTCGGTCATTTTCGCTGCCCGGATCAGTACCTCGGTCTCCTCCAGTGCTTTGTCCAGTTCAATATTGATTTTCACATGCTCCTCCTCTCCGAAGTGTCTTCCTCTGCCGGCATGTTTTCGTGTCCTCAAGAACTGTATTTAACATAACAAAAATGAGGTGCCTTTGCACCCCATTTTTCATAAGTGGTTCTTATTTACACACAGTCGGTCATTTGACACATTCCCGCACTGCACGCGCGAGCCGCTCCAGTGCTTCCGTCAGCACGCTGCGCGGACATGCCACATTGATCCGCTCAAAGCCTCTTCCCGCCGCGCCGAAGATGTCTCCGGAATCCAGCCACAGTCCGGCTTTTTTTACAATCAGCTCCTCCAGCTCCTTCCTTGAGAGCCCCAGGCTGCGGAAATCCACCCACAGCAGGTACGTTCCCTCCGGCTCCACCACCTTTACCTGCGGAATCTGTTCTTCCAGAAAATGCTGCGCATAGGTAAGATTTTCACGGATATATGCCTTCACCGCGTCGTACCACTCCTCTCCATACCGGTACGCCGCCTCACAAGCCACAAGCCCCATGGTGTTAAGCTGGCTGTAGCCGGACGCCGCGACCGCCTGCTCGAACTTCCGCCGCAGCGCATCATCAGGGATAAAAATGTTGGAGACCTGAAGTCCCGCAAGGTTAAATGTCTTGCTCGGCGCCGTGCAGGTCACCACAAATTTCCGGTAGCTTTCTTTGAGTCCCGCCAGTACCTGATGCGATCCCTCAAAGACGAAATCCGCGTGGATTTCATCGCTGACCACAATCACTCCGTACCGCTCGCAGATGTCACCCAGCCGCAGAAGCTCCTCCTTTGTCCACACCCGGCCGACCGGGTTGTGCGGGTTGCAGAGGAAAAAGAGCTTCACGTGCGCACTGCGTATTTTTTCTTCAAAATCCGTAAAATCAATCCGGTATCTTCCGTCCTCCCCCTGTACGAGCGTGTTATCCACAATCTTCCTGCCGTTATCGCGGATTACCTGCGAAAACGGATAGTAGACCGGCTGCTGCAGCAGCACCGCGTCACCCGGCTCGGTGAACGCCCGCACCGCCTGTGCCAGCGCAAAAACAATCCCCGGCGTCTTGACCAGCCAGGTTTCCTCCACGTTCCATCCGTAATGCCGACTCATCCAGCCCGCAACCGCCTCAAAGTAGCTGCCTTCCGCCTCGCTGTAGCCGAAGATGCCGTGCGCCACGTTGCCAGAGAGCGCCTCCTGTATATAGGAAGAAACCTGGAAATCCATGTCGGCAACCCAAAGCGGCAGCACGTCCTTCGGCTTTCCCCGCTGTACCGCAAAATCATATTTGAGTGAATTGGTATGTGTCCGGTCAATGACCGTGTCAAAATCCAGATTTTTCTCTGCCATGTCTCTTCCTCCGCGCAGCAGCGTCTTCTGCTGTTATCTTATGCCGCCGGCGTTCCGGCGGTTCAGCAGCCGTTATCCTTCCATTCCTGCTGCGCATTTTCTTTCTCTCCGGCGAGCATTTCCTTTAACTTTGCATACACTGCCTCCGCCAGCGCGGCATGCCCTTCCTCATTCATGTGCTCCCGGTCTGCCGTACTCGGCTTCGCATATTCGGATGCCGCCAGAAACGAAATGCCCCGCCCATGCGCGATCCGCCGGTAAACGTCCGGCAGCCACTTTGACACTGCAACGGAGCGCTCATCAAATTCAGGATCGTACCCTTCCTCGCCAACCCCTTCCCCGAGTGCGATCGGCGACATCAAAAGCACCTTACTGTCCGGGGCACTGCTTCTGATCTGGTCGAGCAGCCGCTCCACACCTCTTCCGATTACCTCCGCCGATGCATCGTACACCGTCTTGCAGTCGTTTGTCCCGAGCATCAGCACAACCACATCAACCGGCTTATGCGTCTCTAAGATCACAGATAAAAGCTCCGTTCCCCGTCTGCCATCCCGCAGCGGATCATCAAAAACCGTCGTCCGTCCGCACAGTCCTTCCTCGACAATGCGGCAGCCATCCTCCCACA
>OGXW01001974.1_pt1 | contig 14978 bp, 7 predicted proteins | sample 1576341 | NCBI WGS metagenome assembly OGXW01 (sample SAMEA3541592, study PRJEB24748) | human gut metagenome | biome: human gut; feature: human-associated habitat; material: faeces | place: China | collected 2012
GTAGTACTAGTAAGAGGTACTATTCCGTAGCTTCTTTTTTTGTTAATAAAAATTCTATATATTAAAAATCACAAAAAGACAAAACAATACAGAAAAATCGAATTTGTTACAATAGTGATTTTTTGTATAAACAACAATAAAAATGAATATTTATATTAACTAATAAAAACAATTTTACTAATTTTATCTTATTAGGGCAAAGTTAACAAAACAACAGTAAAAATATAACATTAAAATCAGATTTTAATGTTATATTTGTATAATGAATTAGGCATTTTGCTGAAAAGAAACTAAAACTTTTTTTAACATTGAGATAAAAAAAAGGCAATTTATAATATTAAGTATAATATTAGGGAATGGAGGAATATTATGCTAAAAAATATGAAAAAAGCATTGTCTTTAACCTTGGTTACGGCTATGGTTGTCACCATATGTCCTCAAGGACAACTTGTAAACATATCAGCGGCTGATAATACACCATATTGCATATCAGAAGGTAGACCTGTATATGTAAGTTCAGGTAAGAATGAAGACTATGCAGTAGATGGTGACACATCTACAAGATGGGAAAGTGATTACAAGAACAAAATAGAATGGATGTATGTGGACTTGGGAGCAAAAGCAGACCTTGACCATGTTTATCTGAAATGGGAAGCAGCTTATGCTAAGTCATATCAGATTCAGTTTTCTAACGATGAAGAGAATTGGACAACAGTTTACACAAAGGGTAACGGTTCAGGTTCAGAAGAAACTCCTGAAGAAACAGTTAAGCCGGGAGCTATGGCTATAAATATAGGAAAAAAGCAAAAGAATGATAATGGAACTATTAGCTCAGTTTTATCTTGGAATGCGGTATCAGGAGCAGTAACATATAAGATTTACGTTGAAAACAATGGAAAAGAGGAAGTTGCAACAGCACCTGACGGATTCACTTTTGACAAGGATTCAAGACTTGATCTTATTAACAATGTAAGATTGTTGGAAGGAATTCATAAATATATTGTAAGGGCTTACAATTCTAAAGGTGAAGTTATTACAAGCGGTGAAGTTACAATCTCAGGTGATGTTACAGAGGAAGAGACAACTACAGAGACACCTACAGAGCCGGGTGAGACAGCACCTGTAGTGGATGAAAAGGAACAGACAATAGATTTAACAAAAGTTATTACAAACAAAGAAGACAGACAGGCAAGATATGTAAGAATTCTGATGACAGAAAAAGCATTGCCTGACTACGGATATTCATTGTTTGAATTCCAGGTTTATGGTACAAACGGAGTGGTTGAAAGACCTGTTGACTATGGAGTAAACCTTGCACTTAACAAGCCGGTTAAGTCAAGAAGCAACACTGTTAAGTCAGGAGATACAACTAAAGAAGTAAACACTCGTGATGAATGGTGGATGTATGACAGTGATGGAAATCTTAGAGAAGATGCATATAACAATGTAAAACCTGAAAACGCGGTAGATGGAAACACAAAGTCATCATTTACATCATATCAGGGAGATGACCAGTGGATTTATGTAGACCTTCAGAAGGAATACACAATCGGCAGGGTTGTTGTTAACTTTAACAGTGACGCAGCAAAGATGTATGACATTCAGGTTTCAAATGATGCAAAGACATGGAAAACCGTTCACAGAAATCTTAGAGGATACGCTAATATGATTGATGATGTTACCATGTATCAAAAGAATGTCAGATATGTAAGAATCTTAGGCTATACTAAGGTTGAAAGCGGTAGTGGTGTAGGAATTAACGAATTAAGTGTTTATGAATACAGAGAAGGCGATAGTAAGGAAAACGAAACAATCGCTCCACTTCCAACAAGACAGGTTATTAACAACAAGAATGGTAAAGGTTCATATGTTTCAGGTGAAATGTATAAGGAAAAGAACAAGTTACCAACATTTGTTAATGAAGAAACTATAAAGACACCAATCGATTCTAACAGCTGGTGGTCATCAGCAATGGTTCAGACATTTAGTAACTTACTTTGTTCAACACCATTAAAGGCTAAGTTCTCAACTAAGGGACTTGGAGTTTTGCTTGCAACAGCAGGATGGGTTGGAACAAGAAAGGAAACTGACCTTGGAACAGACCAGTCTACTGAAACAGGAATTGACTTCTATGTATTACCTGAAAAATACAACTCTAAAAAGGGTTATGACAGAGTAGAAAGCTATGGTGATTACTCAGTACAGTTAGGTTTAATGGACAACAGTGGAATGCAGATGAAGTCAACTGTAGTTAAGGGTTCACCTTACATTTTCAGTGAGTTCTGTGATAACACAACATTTTTCATTAACTCATCATCAATTACAGAATTTTTTGATGGCAATGGAAATAGTATTTTAGCTAAAGAAGGGGACACAATTACAACAGACCACATTGGTTTTAAGTCAATGGATGATGAAAATACTAAGGCTAAAAACGATGGTTCTTATTATTGTATGAACGTACCTGAAGGAACAACATTTAAGGTAATGGTTGCAGGTTCAAGATATAACGTTAAGGTGACATTCCCTTCAAAGAATGAAAATTATATGTCACTTGCAGCTATGACAAAGAAAGGTGACATTGACCGGTATTATAAACATGGTTACGCATTTGTAACAAACACACACGTTGGCTACACATTTGATCAGGCTAACAATAAGGTTGTAACAACATATACAGCTACAACTAAGACTATGAGAAAGGGATTCTCAAATGAAACAATGCATTGTTTATTCCCACATCAGTGGAAATATTCATCAGATGCAGATAACCCGGATGCAACATATTACTCAATTCGTGGTGACATGAAATCTATCTGGGCTAATGAATACAAGACAACACAGCAGTTCTCAGGTTTACTTCCAACATTTACAAAGCCTGACAGCAGCATGTTTAATACAACTGAAATGGTTGAATACCTTAACCAGGTAGTAGCATCTAAGATTAACACAGCGCCTGTTGCTGATGCTTACTGGGAAGGTAAGAATGTTCACCCACTTGCAATCAGCGCTCTTATGGCTGACCAGTTAGGTGAAACAGAAATTAGAGAAAAATTATTAAAGAAATTAAAGAGCATTATGATTGACTGGTTCACATATGACGGTGAAGATGATGACTGTTACTTAATCTACAATAAGGATTGGGGAACTCTTTATTATCCTGAAAGTTCATTTGGTGCCAACGCAGCAATCTGCGACCACCACTTTACATATGGATACTTTATGTTTGGTGCAGCAGTACTTGCTACATACGACAAGCAGTTCTACAACGATTACAAAGATATGATTGAACTTCTTGTAAGGGATTACGCAGACCCTAAGGAACCAGAGGATGACGGAGACATGTTCTGCAAGTTCAGGGCATTTGACCAGTATTCAGGACACTCATGGGCAGGCGGATATGCAGACAGCGATTCAGGTAACAACCAGGAATCAGCTTCAGAAGCATTGTTCAGCTGGGTAGGTATGTATCTCTGGGGTGAAGTATCACAGAATAGCACTTACATTGATGCCGGAGCTTACGGCTTCACAACAGAAATGGAAGCGATTGAGCAGTACTGGTTCGACTATGATGAAACTAACTGGTTAGGTGATCATCCTGACAGAGTAGCAGATCAGGCTTATGATTATCCGTTCCAGGGAACAGGTCAGATTTATGGCGCTTCAATGGGATATGGAACATATTTTGGTGGACAGCCTGTTTATGTATATGGTATCCAGTGGTTACCTATTTCTGAATACCTTACAAACTATGGTATGAATCAGGAAAAATGTGCCAAGATATATCAGGGATTAGTAGATGATACTAATTATGCAATAAACATAGAAAAGAAATTATTTGATCAGGATTTGGCAAACGGAGTTAGTGCAGATGATTCATGGCACAATCCGGACAAGTATGTAACACCTGATAACGGATGGCAGCATATTACATGGCCATTCCTTTCACAGACTAATGCACAGAGTGCATATGACAAGTTTAAAGCTAACGTAACAAATGTACAGGTTGAAGATAGAGCTAATACATTATGGTTTATTTCAGCAATGGATCAGTTAGGCTACAGAACAAATGACTACATGGTAACAGGCAACATTACAGGTTCTGTATATCGTAAGGATACAAACGGCAAGACAGTATACACAGCAGAAGTTTGGAATGCTACAGACAAGACACAGACAGTAGCAATTAAAGATAAGTTTGGAAAACAGATTGGTAAAGCTAACATTGGTGCAAAGGCATTTGTAAGCTTTAACATTGACACAGAAAAACAGTTTGAATTAACTCAGACAGCAACACCTACAGTTAAGGCTAAAGCTTTAGCAACAGGAAAAGTTACAGAAGATGTAGCAGGAAAAGTAACATTTGATGATACACAGTTAGTTGAATTATCATGCTCAGATGCAGATGCTAAGATTTACTACACAACAGATGGTACAATTCCAACAACAGAATCAAAAGAATACACAGGAAAGATTTTGATTTCAAGCAACACTACATTAAAGGCAGTTGCAGTTAAGGATGGATATCTTGATTCAGCATATTCAGCAACAGTATTTGAAATTGCCGGAGATACAGTAAGCAGTAGTGATAATTTAGGACTTAAGAAGAAAGCAACAGCATCTTCATCAAAGGGTGCAAATACAGCCGATATGACTTTGGATGGTACAACAGACACAAGATGGCAGGCTGATAATGAAGCAGATGATGAATGGATTCAGGTGGATCTTGGTTCAGTACAGGCAGTTAACGCAGTTACAATTAACTGGGAAGCAGCTTATGCGGCAAAATACGAAATTCAGGTATCTACAGACGGAAAAGAATGGACAACAGTTGCTAAGGAAAATGGTATGGTTGGAGAAATCACATCAAGTTTTGCGGCAACAAAGGCAAGATACGTAAAGATGCAGGGTGTTTCAAGAGGAACTCAGTATGGTTACTCAATTTATGAAATACAGGTATTTGGTGCAGTACAGGCTAAGGCACCAACAATTACACCTGTAAGTGGAAATTATAAGGGAACACAGACAGTAACAATGTCAACAGCAGTAAAGGGTGCTGAAATTAAGTACACAATTGATGGAGCAACTCCAACAGAAGATTCAGCTACTTATGAAGGACCAATTACAGTAGACAAATCAGTAACAATTAAGGCTGTAACATATAGAAAGGGAATGTTATTATCAGATCCTGTTCAGTCAGATATTATTATTGAAGGAACAATTTCATTAAATAAGACAGAAGCAACAGTAGCAATTGGAAACAAGTTACAGCTTTCAGCAATAACAGACCAGTCAGTTACATTTAGCAGTGATAATGTAGGTGTTGCCAAGGTAGATGCTAACGGTTTAGTTGAAGGTGTTTCAAAGGGAACAGCTACAATTACAGCAAAAGCTGCAAACGGACAGAAAGCAACATGTAAGATTACAGTAACAGATCCTGTACATATTACATCAATTGAAATTGCTCCACAGAATCTTGAAATTAAGAATAAGAATTCAGAAACATTGAAGCTTACAATTAATCCAAGCAACACAACAGATGACACAACAGTTACATGGACATCAAAGGATGAAAAGATTGCAACAGTTAATGATGCAGGAACAGTAACAGCTAAGTCAGAGGGAACAACAACTATTACAGCTAAGATAGGTAAGTTTGAGGCAACATGTGAAGTGACAGTTTTACCTATAACTGTAGAAGAAATGGTTGCAGACGGACAATTTAACATTGGATTAGGTAAGAATGTTGTAGCACTTCCTAATAAGCAGGATGGTGAAGGCGGTAGCGAAAGCGATCTTACAGATGGTAACTTTGAAGGCAAACATATTGCTACAGCATTTGCCACAACAGGAACAAGTTATACAATTGATTTAGGAGATGCTTATGACAGCGCAACTATTGATAAGTTAGTTGTAAAATACAAAGAAAACAATGGAGGAGATACTCCTGTTAACGGTTACGAAATCCAGTACTCAACTAACGGAGTTGATTTTGAAACAGTTAAAAAAGTAACAGGAGATTCTGTAAAGGATGCCTGCGAAAACAAGAATTGTGTAGATACTCAGGATATGACAGGAGTAACAGGCGCAGCAAGATACATTAGATTCTATTATCCTGAAGCATACACATGGGGTGTTCAGGTAAGAGAAATTGCAGCATTAAGTACAGACAAGAATGCTAAGAAGGCAGAATTACAGTACTGTGATGATCCTGCAGAAGTAACAGTAAAATCTGATAAGTATTGCCAGATTACATATACAATTAAAGCCGGTGAAAATCAGGATGATTACAAGTATATGGTATACTTAAACAACAACCTTGTAGGTGACAGAGTAACTGCAGGAACATATACAATTGATAACTTAGATGCAGGAACATATACAGTTAAGGTAGTTTCATATTACAACAAGTTAACATCTAAGGGCATCTCAAAGGAAGTTAAAGTAGATGACGGTTCATTAAAGGATTACATTAACACTGTAAGAAATATTTCAAAGGGAGCAAAGATAACTGTTGACAAGGTATACGAAGGTGAAGGAAACCAGGATGTATCATCATTAACAGATGGTATCGTATCAGATAACAACGGTGTTTGTGTTCACACAGAACATGGAGCACAGACGGCAACAATCAATATGGACCTTGGAGAGAATTATCCAATTTCTAATATTGAAGAATTTTTAATAGCATTTAAGGCAGACAATACATATGCTAAGACTTATACAGTTGAGTTCTCAGCGGATGGACAGAACTTCCAGGAAATGGTTAACGTTAAGGATGCTAAATACAAAACAGTTATGGAAAACAAAATTGACCAGTCAGCATATAATTACGATACAGTAAGATATGTAAGAGTTAAACTTAATGACGGTTCTTATAACTGGGGATATCAGATTTCAGAAGTAGCAATTATGGGATCAGATGTTTACATGCCTGTTGAACCTGAAGGATTAGTTGTAGAAAGCCCAACTTATAATACTGTTACAGTAACATGGACAGGGGCAGACAACGGTCAGACATATTGGGTATATATCGATGGTAAGGTTAAGGATATGAACTTAGCTACAGCCGGAACATATATATACAACAATATTGATGCCGGAACACATATTGTTAAGGTAACATCAAGATTAAATGGAATTGAATCAAAGGGTGTAACAAAAGAAGTTGTAGTAGATAATCAGCCAACAACAACACCTGAACTTACAACAACAACTAAACCGACACCAACAACAACTAAACCGACACCAACAACAGATAAACCTAGTGAAACAACAACTCAGGCACCTACTATAAACCCTAGTGGAACGACTGAGGTAACAACAAAACCTGGAGAAACAACACAGGCAACAACAAAGGCTGACGAAACAACTAAGTCAGGTGAAAATACATCAGACATTGGTAATGGTGGCAACACAACTGTAGCACCAAGTGCTTCAAGTGATATTAATGTAAAAGTTGGCAAGACTAAAGTAACAAAGGCAACAAAGAAGAAGAGAACAACTAAAGCAAAGATTTCATTAAAGAAGGTTGCAGGTGCTAAGGGCTATGAAGTAAGAGTTTCAACAACTAAGAAGTTTAAGGCGAAGAAGACTATTACAAAGGTATTCAAACGTAATAAGTTTACATTTAAGAAACTTAAGAAGAACAAGAAGTACTATGTACAGGCAAGAGCATTCACAGTAATGAATGGAAACAAGAAGTATGGTCTATGGAGTGCTAAAAAGAAAATGAAACTTACAAAGTAAAATCATTATAAAAGAAAAAGGCTATCCACTAATGTGAGGTGACCTCAAAAAGTTAGACTTTTTACGAGACGACTTCGGTCGTCTCGTTTTTCTTTTATGCAGTAAGGAGATGGAGCCTGTATGGAACAGGACTCATCCATCTTAACTTTTCTTTTATTCGTTTTTGCTTCGACCTAGCCATAAAAATACCGGCCTCCAATCGTTAGATTTTTAGGTCTAACTTTTTGGGGTCGGTACAATTTATAGCTATCAGGTATGCTTTTAATTTAATTTATTCTCCGAGGAAATTTTTCACATTTCTAATATGTTTCAGCCCTTCTTTGCGACCAATGTCATATAGAGCCTGCAGTTTTTCAGGATCTCTTTCGGTGCGCCCGATTGTAACAGGATTCTCAGGTCTGATAATGTAGACAAGTCCTTTGCGTTCAAGTTCTTTTAGGTCATCTAATGTTTTGTTGTACATAATATGGCGGACTTCCAAGTCGTGTACAAGATTAGGATATTTCTTGCCCAACTTTAATCTGATTAACGGAAGCATTGAATTTTTCTTTTTTCTGTAGCCGTCATGCTGGGTAAGAATGACAACATTTTTCTCGTAGCCCATTTCCATAAACTTGTGAATTGGAATTGAATCTGAAATTCCACCGTCAAGCATTTTAAAACCGTCGATTTCTACAATGTTTGAAACCATTGGCATTGAAGCAGAAGCCCTAAACCATTTAATGTCCGTTGCATCGCCGTTAGGACAAAGATGATAAATAGGTTTTCCGGTTTCAACATCTGTAGTTACAACGTAGAAATCCATTGGATTCTTCTGATAAGTTTCCACGTCAAAAATATCAAGGCGGTTAGGAATCTGATTATAACAAAAATCAGCACCGTAAATATCACCGGTCTTAATTAAAGAGCGAAGCCCAACATATCTGGGATCACGACAATATTTGGTATTGTATCGTATTGTTCTGCCAATCTGTTTTGACTTAAGATTACAACCAAAGGCAGCCCCGGCAGAAACGCCAATGGCACCGTCAACAGTAATATCATTTTCCATAAATATATCAAGTACTCCGGCAGTATACATTCCACGCATGGCACCGCCTTCCAAAATTAATCCTTTTTTCATATAAATACCAATCCTTTTTAAAAAAAATTTTATAATGTGAAACAACCGAACTTTTATTACAGGGGTTGTTACGTGCTTCACGTTTTTTACACTATAACAAATTATACAGCGAATTTGTTAATTTTGTATCAATAAAATAAGTTTTATTTTCAAAAAAATTAAGACCGGTCATAATCATAAAAAAGAAATTAAAGAACAAAAAATATGAAAAAAACTATTTTATTTTCAATATTTGTTTGACATCTCTACGCAATTATGGTATAAATATCCTTGTGCAAAATTGCAGATAGGGGTGTAGTTCATCGGTAGAATAAGAGTCTCCAAAACTCCAGAGGTGGGTTCGATTCCTACCACCCCTGCTAGAAGAGTTGTAGTGTTAATGATTTATAATCATTAAGGTGCAGCTCTTTTTTTGTGCAATAAAAATTTTTGAAAATTTTCTAAATATAATAAGAAAGACTTCCCCATAGCATCCGTTATGTGGAAGTCTTGATTTTTTGTTATTTAAGATTGCTAAACCATTTTTTACAATAGTCAGCAAATGTTTTTTCTATAGGCGATAATATTTTATCCTTTGGCCAGGAAAGATACAAATAGTTAAACTCTGCATTTTTTAATTTAATAACCTTTATGTTTGAATCAGGATGAATCATGTAATATTTATATGGCATGATTGAAATACCTGCGTTTTGAGAAACCTTGTAGGTAGTTGCAAAGTCTTCATGAGTTTTAAAAACATAATTAGGTGTAAAACCGGCAGCCTTACATATTGTGTCAGTAACAACTCTTACCGGAATAGTATCATATAGTCCCACAAATGGTTCATCCTTTATCATTGAAAGCTCAATCTCATTATATTTACTTAAAGGATTATCTTTGGAGACTAAAAGCACAAACTCGTCCTTTAATAACAATTCATAATTAAAATCTTTCATATCGCAAATAGGCAGCATAAAAGTAAAGTCATATGGAGGATTATCAGAGTGAAGAACTTCTTCTACAGTAGCATAAACAAAATGAGCATTAGGATAGGCTGACATAAAATCAGCAGATAAATGTGAGATAAAGAAATCACCATCCTGAATATAAAGCTTAATATCTTCAACATTAGTATTGGCAAAATATGCCGTGCATTCATCTACAGTGTTAAGAATGGAAGAAACCTTCTGATAAACATATTCCCCGTTTTCATTTAAAAAAATCTTTCGACCGTTTCTGTCAAAAAGTAGAACACCTAATTCATCTTCAAGTTTCTTAATTGCGTAGCTAATAGACGGTTGAGGAACCATGTTCTTCTTAGCTGCCTTAGAAAAATTCTCTAATTCGGCAGCATCCCTAAAGTATTTTAATTGAAGTAATTCCATACAAACCTCCGAATGTTATTATTCTAGAATATCTTATAATTTTAATCTATATGAAAATAAAAAGCAACTTTTAGGGGAAAAAATCTAATAGACACTTTTAGGGGAAAAGTCTAATTGAAGAAAACAAAAATAAAATTTTGAAAAATGTAAAAAAATATTCATATTAACATCATACAATTATTTTAGTATAATCTTTGTATAAAGCTGTAAATAAAAAAACAGCAAAGATACTGTGAAAATTAATAACAAAATAATCAGATTTAAAAATAGTAGCAAATATAACAGGAGATGAAATATGAGAAACAACAAGCGAGTGGTTCTTATGGTAGAGGATGACAAAAAACTTAGAGAAGTTTTAACAAAGTTTTTGTCAAGAAACGATTATGAAGTTTTGGCGGCAGAAAACGGAAAAGTAGGGCTTGAACTTTTTTATGAAAATAGCAAGAATTTAGATATTGTACTTCTTGACGGAATGCTTCCCGACATAGACGGTGTGGATGTTTTGAAAGAAATAAGAGAACATTCGCAGGTGCCGGTTATTATGTTGACAGCAAGGGAATCAGAAGAAGACCAGCTTAACGGATTAAATAACGGTGCGGACAATTATATAACAAAGCCATTTCTTATGAAGGTTTTACTTGTACATATGGATAAGTTGATTCAGAGAAATAGCAATGAAGACACGGACGTAATTGAAAAAGGCGCACTTAAATTAGAAAAGCAGTTTAGAAAAGCATATATTAATGGCGAGTTTGTAGATACAACTCCTAAGGAATTTGATTTGCTTGTATATATGTGCGAAAACGAAAAAGTGGTTTTGAAGCGTGAAAATATATTGGATGCAGTTTGGGGCTTTGATTACGACGGCGATATGCGAACTGTAGACACACTTGTAAAGCAGTTAAGAAAAAAGATGACGGACAAGTATCCTTACATCACGTCAGTTTACGGTGTTGGTTACAGATTTGAGGTAAAATAAATGAAGACTAAGTTAAGAACAACTTATCTTGTAACGGTATTATTCTTTTTGTTTGTTACAGTGGGAAGCATGATTTTGTTCTATAATATGTTTTCGGAAGAGTTCATTATTTCAAATAATAAAGACACTATGGACAATCTTTTTGAAACAATACAGGAAATGAATCTGGCTCAGCTTACAAAAGAAGAAAAAAACGTTCTGAAGGATTACACAGACAAAGGTGGCTTTGTTACTATTATGGATGGTGAAAAAATAATTTATCAATCCAAATTATATAGTAAGAGAAGAAGAGAAGGTCGCGTGGATTATGATTTGCATGAGTATACATATAATGCGCAGGCTCAGGTGAATGTTGAAAGAACAGTGATCAAGTTAAAAGGAAAAATAGACCAAAACGTAAAAACTTATTACGTTTATATGGATACAAGATTAAAGTCGCTGGAGAATAGCATAAATCTTATAAGCAAATTTATGCTTGTGGAAATGATTGTAATTTTGATGCTTGGTATTCCTTTTTCATTTTATATGGCACAGAGGACAGTTAAGCCTATTGAAAAACTTGGAAAACTGGCAAAGAAAATGGAAAATAATGAGCCAATTAATTTTGAAGAATATGATTTCCCTAACAATGAAATAGGAAATCTGTCAGATCAGATGAAAAGTATGTATCTTAAGATTTCCAGTAACCTTAACGAATTAAATAATTATAACTATTTGTTGAAAACTCAGAATAAAGAGTTAATAGAGTTTGATGAAAGACGTAAGAAGTTTATTGGGGCGGCAACTCACGAATTGAAAACGCCACTTGCCATTATTTCTACACAGCTTGAAATGATGAACATGGATAATGACGAGGCAATGAGTGAGTATTACGAGTCAATAATGGAAGAGATACAGAAGATGTCCAACCTGATTCGAGAAATGCTTAATTCATCATTTGAGGGTGATATTATTTTAAGTGGTCCGATGAAAGTTGACAGTCTTTCAGAACTTTTGGACGGAATGAAGGACAAATATATGGGACTATTTTGGTCAAAGAAAGCTAATTGCAGATTTGATATAGAAGACAATATTTATATTAATATGAATAATGAGCAGATTGAACAGGCCATAAACAATTATATAATTAATGCTTACGAGCACATTCCGGAAAAAGGTACAGCAGTTGTCACATTAAAAAGTGTAGACGATAAAGCAGTTATTTCTGTTTTCAATAGTGGTCACAACATAAAAGAGGAGGAACTAAGCAAGATTTGGGAAGGCTTCTACCAGACTGACGAGAGGGCAAAAGAATCAAACGTTGGACTTGGCCTTTATATTGTAAGAAACATTGTAAAGAACCACAACGGAGTATGTTATGCCAAGAATCATCACAACGGCGTTGAGTTTGTAATGGAGTTTAACCGCACAGACAAATATTAAAAAGATTTAACTTTATCATAAACAAAACTTAACATTTCTTAATTAGTATAAAAGTGTAAAGGAAAAGCATTATCAGAAGGAAAGAAATTTAAAATCCAAAATGGATTATGCAGCATGAAAATTCATAATTGGAAGTCTTTAATTGGGAATCTTTAATTGGTAATTTCCAATAAGGAATTTCTAATTGGAAATGCAGATTTTAGTTGAAAAAACTGAATAAAGATAATGCGATACACATAGGATTTAATAAAGAAGTGGGAGTGATGAATATGACAGGGATAATCGGCTCAGGAATGATAGTCACAATAAATGTGCTTATAAGTCTTGTGATTGGAGGATGCTTAGCAATAAAGTTGATTGAAAAATAGAATACTAGAAGTTAAAATATGGGCAGTTCCTTGGTGGGAATTGCCTTTTTTGTAGGGATACTTGAAGTTTGTTTTTTGTACAAAGTCGTATGGGAGGAGTGTCTATGTCTCGGGTGGGAGTATAGTATTAATTTTACGTACAAAGTGGTTTGGGGAGGTGTCTATGACTCGGGATGCGGTATGATATTTATTTTTCGTACAAAGTTGTTTGGGGAGGTGTCCACACCCCGGAGGAGGATACTATTAATTTTTCGTATAAAGTCGTCTAGTGTAGTGTCCACACCCCGAGGTTCAGTATAACTTGTAATTACATCATTGATTACGTGTCGTATAACTTTTCTTTCTGCTGACACGTAATTTTTTACAATATTAAAGTGAATTTTTGGGCAATTACGTGTCATATAAGATTTCCTTCTGCTGACACGTAATTTTTCACAAAATCGTAGTGAATTTGTGGGTGATTACTTGTCACACAGCATTTTCTTTCAGTGACACGTAATTGCGAGCCTTGCCAACGTGACGGTGGACGGAAAATTCGGCTCCGCCACCGCAGCCGCCGTGCGGCGGTTCCAGAGCTATTTCGGCCTGACCAGCGACGGCGTGGTGGGCCGTATCACCTGGAACAAGCTGTATGAGGTGTACAACGACATCGCCAACAAGCTGCTTTCGTCCAGTCTGCGCCCCGGCGAGTACCCCGGTGTGCTGCGCACCGGCTCTTCCGGCACAGCGGTGCGGGAGCTGCAATTTTACCTCTACCTCATGAGCGCCTACGAGAGCAGCATCCCGCCGGTAAGCATTGACGGCAAATTTGGCGCGGATACTGAGCGCGCGGTGCGGGCCTACCAGCGCTTTGCGGGGCTTACCGTGGACGGCGTGGTAGGGCGCACCACATGGAATTCCCTCTATGGCCGCGCCAGCCAGCTGCGCAGTTCCGGGCCGGTGGTCACGCTGAAGCGTCTGCCCTACCCCGGCACCCCGCTCACCGTGGGCAGCAGCGGCAGTGCCGTGCTGTACTACGCCCTTCTGCTGCAGCGCATTGCCTACTACTTTGACAGCGTGGAAAACCCGCCCCTCTCCGACCAGTACACCGACGAGACAGCCGCCGCCACCCGCAGCGCACAGCAACTGCTTGGGCTGGAGCAGACCGGCATTGCCGATGCCGACACCTGGACGGCAGTAGAAGCGCTGAGCCTGCAGCTGGCCGCCCACGCCCCGAACCCCGATAGAGACACCCCACCCAGCACCGCTTACCCGGGGCGCGCCATCGCCGAGGGCAGCGCCGGGCAGGAGGTTGGACAGGTGGAGCGCTGGCTCAACCGCCGGGCACAGCTTTCCTGCGGTGAGGACTATGTGGCCGACAATAACCGCTTTGGCGCGGCAGACGCCGCTGCCGTGCGGGCTGTCCAGCAGCAGGCGGGACTGCACCCGGTAAACGGCATCGTGAACCGCGAGACCTGGGCCGCCCTGCAGGCCCAGAGCTGCAATTGCGACAAGGAGGAGTGAGCCATGGCACGGCTTCTGATCTACGACGCCTACGAAAACAAGGTGTACACCTACGCCAACCTCAACGAGAACGACCCCATGCCCTACAGCACCGGCACCACCCTGCGGGTGCGGGAGTTCCGGGGCAAATCGGCCAGTCCCACCCTGTGGACCACCATTGCCGCCATGGAAGCCTGGAACCTGACCCGCCGCAAATACGGCAAGAGCATCCCGGTGGGGTATGCTTTCCGGCGCATCTGGGAGGGCGGCCACGGCACTCGCAGCCAGCACTATGCAGGCGTGGCACTCGACGTGGGCCAGAGCCTGACCCAGACCAAGCGCACCGCCATTTACAACGCGGCCCGGAACACCGGGGCCTGGGGCTATGTGGAGCCTTTGAGCCAGACCCCCACCTGGGTGCACATGGACCGCCGCTACGGCACCCCTGCCTGCAGCGGCACCACGGCAGGCTACCCCACCCTGCGGCGGGG
>OGXW01001975.1_pt1 | contig 14951 bp, 11 predicted proteins | sample 1576341 | NCBI WGS metagenome assembly OGXW01 (sample SAMEA3541592, study PRJEB24748) | human gut metagenome | biome: human gut; feature: human-associated habitat; material: faeces | place: China | collected 2012
AAAGGACGCCAGCGGTGTCTATGCGGGTCTGTTATTCTGCGGCGGTCATATGCCCTCGTCGGTGACGGCGTCGCTGCGGAAAAGCAGGGAAATGCACCACAGTGCCGCCAGCCCTACCAGAGTATATACAACGCGGCTGACGGTCGCGGTCTGGCCGCCGAACAGCCACGCCACGATATCAAAGCGAAACAGCCCGATGCTGCCCCAGTTGAGTCCGCCGACGATGGCCAATATCAGCGCAATGCGATCCATTATCATGGGTAAAACTCCTCTCTTGTTTTATCGAGGATATTTTCCCCGTATTGCGGAAAAATATGCGTTCGACAAAACTAGTGCCGGAGCGACTTTCCTCGCTCTTTACAAAAATACGGCCGCGGTATATTATTTAATCACAGCTTATCCAATTGGTCTTTTTGAAAGACCGGCTCATATCTTTATCCCACCGGCAGGAGATCCCTCTTGCCACCTTACTTGGCGCGCTGCTTCAGCGCGCCGCTTTTTTATGTGCAGCCGCGCCGGTGATATTATTCCACGGCCGCCTGCGGGATATTCAAAGGAAATAATCTCCACAGCGGCATGAAGTTTGTCTATATTTAACAAGTATCAGGCGTTGAATCCGTGTATTATGGAGAAAAGCATCAAAAATGTTGACAATTAAATTTGAATAAATATAATTAAATTATACTTCTCTAAATGCAATACTATTTCATGTTTTAAACAAGCTTGAAACGGTCTTGCACCGATGAGGAAAAACAGAAAAATATTTAAGGAGGATTGCAGCACTATGCTAGACATGCTTATCAAGAATGGCACCATAATAGATGGCACAGGGAAACCGTCCTTTCCCGGCTCCGTCGGTGTCATGGGCGACAAGATCGTCATGGCAAAAGGAGATGAAGAGGCCAAAACGGTAATTGATGCAACGGGTAGAATAATTTGCCCGGGTTTTATTGACGCACACTCCCACGGCGATCTGATCCTCGGCCGGGACTTTGCCCGGCTAGCAAAAACGTCACAGGGTGTGACTACAGAAATGACCGGTCAATGCGGATTGTCCATGGCCCCGATTAACCCCAAAACCATGAAGCTGATTCAGGGGATGCTGATGATTGGAGCGCCGGATTTTCCTGACGATGAAATGATCGGCTGGACGGATTACAAATACTATATGGACTACTGCGATAAGCAGCAGAAAAGCGCAAACATAAAATTCCTCGTCGGCCACAGCACGCTCCGCGTTGCGGTGATGGGCTTCGACAACCGGGACAGTACCGACGAAGAGCTGGAGAAGATGAAGGAGCTACTTTGCAACGCCATGGAAAATGGCGCGGCGGGTCTATCCACCGGCCTTGTCTACACTCCGAGCTGTTATGCCAGCACGAGAGAAATAGTAGAACTGGCGAAGGTCATAGCCCCGTACGGAGGCATATACTGTTCGCACATGCGCGACGAATCGGTGAACATAGTAGAGGCTGTTGAAGAGGTGCTCACCATCGGCCGCGAAGCGAAGGTTCCCGTGTGTATTTCCCATCATAAGGTCATGGGCAAAAAGAACTGGGATCTGCAGAAAAAGACGCTGGAAATGATCGACGCGGCTGTCAAGGAGGGCATCTCCGTCACCTGTGACCAGTACCCGTATACTTGGAACCAGACTGCGCTGAACGTAATAGTCCCGCCATGGTATTTTGACCACGGTGTTGAGGCTATGGCTAAACTGCTTGAAGATCCTGATATGCGCCGGAAGATACGCGAGGAGATAGACGATACGAGCGGAAAGTACGACAACTATTTCCTCAACGCCGGAAGCTGGGACGGCGTAATGGTGACAACGTCTCCTGCCTGCCCGGAGGTAGAGGGAAAGACGATAGGCGAATACGCCCGCGAGCTTGGTAAGGATCCGTACGACACCTTCTTCGATATCCTCGTTATGAACAAGGGCGACAGCTCCGCTGTTTTCAATACGATGAAGGACGAGAACCTGTTTGACGTTATTCTTAACGAAAATGCGATCGTTGGCTCTGACGGCCTTACCCGCGCCCTGAATGAAAAGAGCCATCCCAGAGCCTATGGCACTATGCCGCGCGCAATAAATTATTATGTCCGGGAGAACCATATCATGTCGCTTGAGGCCATGATAAACAAGATGACCGGAGAGACCGCAAAGCGCCTGCACTTCAGATCAAAGGGTATAATTGCCGATGGCTATGATGCAGACATCCTTGTGATCGACTGGGACAATTTCTATGACCGTGCGACCTATGTCAACTCCTGCGAACTGACCGACGGAATAGATTACGTGATCGTCAACGGTGAAGTCGTATGGCATGACAAGCAGTTTACCGGCAGATTCCCCGGCAGGGTCATCCGTCACGAGAAATAATACATACCGCAATAACAAAAACATAAAACAGGAAGGAAAATAGCTATGAGTCCACTGGTAGCATTTGTTATCGTATTCGCGCTCCTCATGGTAGCCCTTATTAAATTCAAGGTAACTCCCTCCGTAGGTCTTTTCGTAGCAGCCATTGTTTTTGGCCTGATGGCGGGTATGCCTATGGCCGACGTAATGGCAAAAATCCCCGCGGGCTTCGGCAGCATTATGGCAAGCCTCGGCCTTGTACTTATCTTCGGCAGCATCTTTGGCGACTTCCTCGGCGAGTCCGGCGCTACCGAGGAGCTTGCGAAAGGTATGCTCCGCAAATTTGGCAGAAAGCATGATATACTCGCACTCAACCTTGTTGGCTTCATCCTTTCCATTCCCATATACTTTGGCGTTGCCTATATTATGACCGCGCCGTTGGTCAAGGCAATCCAGAAGGTTACTAAAAAGTCCATGAAGTCCTATGTTATCGCAATATTTACCGGCCTTATGCTCACTCACTGCTGCGTTGCGCCCACTCCCGGCCCGCTCGCGGTTGCAGGACAGATAGGCGCGAATATCGGCTGGTTTATCATCTATGGTATTATTATCTGCCTGCCGGCGAGCCTTCTCATTGGCGTTGGCTATGCGAAATTTGTCGGCCGCAAGGATAACATGGCACAGCTCCACGCAGACATAAAGGAAATCGTGGACAATGACGAACTCCTTGCGCATGATCCGACCAAGCCCACCGCAATCACTGCTCTGCTCCTTGTGTGCCTCCCCATCTTCCTTATAGTCCTTGCTTCCGTCTGGTCGCTCTTCTCCACCGAAGGCATACTTTATACCATCGTCTCCTTCATCGGAAACCAGAATGTGGCACTGTTCATCTCCGTGATTGTCTCCGGCATTGTTCTCAAGAGGTACATGCCCAACAAGACCATTATGGGCTTCATCGACGAGGCGGCAGACCGCTCCGGCGGCATAGTACTCATAGTCGGCGCGGGCGGATGCTTCTCCGCAATGCTCTCTGCTACCACCATGAGCACTGATCTTGTTGCGCTGATGTCCGCGGCGCATATGCCGATCATTCTTCTTGGCTTCATTCTGGCCTTTGCCATCCGTGCAGCCGTCGGCTCCGGTACTGCCGCGATGCTTGCTGCGGTTGCCATAGCGGGACCTGCCTGTGTTGAAACCGGCCTGTCTCCCGTCGTTGCAGGTATGTCCATCTGCCTTGGCGCGACCGCCGGTACGCTGCCTACCGATGTTACCTTCTGGTTCCCCGAAAGAATGAACGATCTCAGCTCTAAGGACTGCACGCTCACCACATTTGTTCCGTCCTTACTGGCTGCGCTGGTAGGCTTTGTGATATTGCTTATCATTAACGCTTGCTCCGGGTTCCTGCCCGGTCTTTATTAAAAGCTATAAATAAAATATGCAGTGGCCGGAAATCCGGTCACTGCATACGAACTTAACAAAAACATATGTTTATCTCGAAAGGGCTGAAAAATGAAGATAAATGAAATCAATACCCCCGCAATACTTCTCAACCTTGACTATATGGAGCACAATCTGAAGAAATATTGCGGCGAAGCAAAAAAATACGGCAAGGAAATCTGGCCGATGGTAAAGACGCACAAGAGCACCGAACTTGCCCGCCTTCAAGCGGAATACGGATGCTCCGGTTATCTGTGCGGTACGCTTGATGAAGCCGAGGCACTTGCTAAAGCGGGTGCGAAGCACCTGATGTACGCATATCCGGTATCAACAGAGGTGTCGATACGACGTGTCATCGCGCTGACAGAGCAGACGGACTTTATCATCCGAATAGACGATCTTGACTCTGCTGCGCTGCTCAATCGCGAAGCAGAGGCTACGAATGTCACTGTGAATTATACTATTATTATAAACTCCGGCCTCAACAGGTTCGGCATAAGCCCCGAACGTACTGCGGAGTTCGCAGATGCCATGAAGAAATTCGGCAATCTGAGATTCAAGGGCATATCTACGCATCCGGGACACGTATACGGCGCAAAATGCCATTCTGAACTACAGAAGTATGTTGACGATGAGCGCAATGCCGTCGCCGCTGCTGTGAGGGAGCTCAAAGCTGCCGGGTATGAGCTGGAGATCATCTCGTCCGGCTCCACTCCGACTTTCTGGGGCGCGATCGGTGATGAGAATATTGCGATCTATCACCCCGGCAATTATATCTTCAACGATGCGATCCAACTCTCCACCGATACTGCGGCGGAAGACGAGTGCGCGCTCTGTGTTCTGGCTTCAGTTATATCCCATCCGCAGGACGGGCTGTACATAATAGACGCTGGGGCCAAGTGTCTCGGTCTGGATCAGGGCGCCCACGGAAACGACTCAATAAAGGGGTTCGGCGTCGTAAAGGGACATCCAGAGTTGGAGATATTCAGCCTGTCCGAAGAGGTCGGTAAACTGCATGTACATGGGGAAACCAGCCTGAAGGTCGGCGACAAAATATGTATAATTCCTAACCACTCCTGCTCGACCGCAAACCTCACCAGCTACTATGTTGGAGTTCGCGGTGACGAAGTTGAACGTCTAGTCGAGGTAGATATACGCGGTAATTCCACGAAGAAGGGCGTATGATCAAAAGCTGGGAGGAGTTACTGCGAAAACCAGAATGGCTTTCTCATTGCTGTTATTTACCCAGTAATGGGAGACCATGGGGTTTATCCTTATACTGTCTCCCTCGTTCAGCTCAACAAAATTGCCGTTCAGCGAGAGCATGAAACTTCCGCTGATAACAAGTGCAACTTCCTCACCTTTGTGACGCATTGAGGAGTTCTCAGTAGTGCTTCCGGGCAGAAGAGTTAACTGGCAGAACTCCATAGAACAGTTCATGTCTTTCGTCAGCAGCTCATATTCAACGCCATTTTCAACGATGTGTTTCCTACCCTTGGGGTGTACAATATCGCTTTCGTCGGGAATGTCTTCAACGAAAAAGCAGAAGAGCGGAACGTCAAGCTGCGTTGCGAGCGCCCTAAGCGTGTTCAGAGAAGGATTGGCCTGTCCGCGCTCTATCTGACTGAGCATGGAACTTGTGATCTGCGCGGCGGCGGCAAGCTCTTTTACCGAAAGCCGGAGCGATACACGAGTGTCTCTTATTATCTTACCTATTTGAAAATTGTTATTGTCCAAACTAAATCCCCCAGAGATAAACCTTTAATATTAAAATATTAGCATAAATACAGCCGGAAATCAATAATAGTCTGGTTTGAAATTTGGGGGATAGTAGCTTATGATGGAGGTTTTATTATGAAAATAATTGAAACAAAAACTGCTCCCGCCGCAATCGGACCGTATTCTCAGGCCATGGTCTACGGAGGATTGGCATATACTTCCGGCCAGATCCCTGCCGTGCCAGAAACCGGAAATGTTGTTGGTGACAGCATAGAGGCGCAGGCAGAGCAGAGCTGCAAAAATGTGGGCGCAGTGCTTGCTGCGGCGGGTACTGGCTATGAGCATGTTATAAAGACGACCTGCTTCCTCTCTGATATGAACGATTTTGCTGCCTTTAATGCAGTGTATGAAAAGTATTTCGTAAGCAAGCCGGCAAGGTCTTGCGTTGCGGTAAAAACTCTCCCTAAAAACGTGAAGTGTGAGATCGAAGCGATTGCGGAGATACTTTGATCCACAGGATTATGCTGACTTTGGGATGAAGGAGATGAACTTATGAAGACAAAACTTATAAATGGCAGAATATATGACGGAAACGGCGGAAAGCCGTTTTACGGTGAGCTTGCTTTTGCGGATGACACGATTCTGGCCGTCGGCACAAAGCTCGACGGCGAGTTTGATACCGTTATAGACGTGGGCGGCAAAGCGATCTGCCCCGGCTTCATCGACACCCATAGCCACTCAGATTTGAGAATCCTCGTGGACTCGGCCATTCCGTCGAAAATACGGCAGGGTATAACCACGGAGGTATGCGGACAGGACGGCGTGTCCATGGCTCCGATCCCCGAAGAGTATTCGGCCAAATGGCGGCTCAGCATCGCGGGGCTTGAAGGGGACGATCCGAGCGTCAATTGGGTTTCGTCCGGTGCTGGGGAATACATGCGCAGAATAGAGGCAAATAAGCCAATAGCAAATTATGCCTATCTGTGCCCGCACGGGAATATCCGAATGGAGGTCATGGGCATTGAGGCCAGAGCCGCCACGGAGGAGGAACTGTGCAGGATAGAGCAGGCGCTCCGCCGGGAACTGGACGCCGGAGCCGCAGGTATGTCAAGCGGACTTATATACATCCCCTGCGTGTATGCCACGACGGAGGAAATGATACGCCTGTGCCGGATCCTGAAGGAGTATGACCGACCGTTTGTTGTCCATCAGCGCATGGAGTTCAATGATATTATGACCTCCATGCAGGAGCTTGCAGATATAGTGCGCGGAAGCGGCGTTCATCTGCACATCTCCCATTTCAAGATGGGCGGCAGAAAGAACGAGCCTCTCAGGTACGAGGCGTTCAGGCTTATAGAGCAGCTGCAGACTGAGGGATACGAGATCAGCTTTGACCAGTACCCCTACGGCGCGGGCAGTACAATGCTTGCGGCCTGCATTCCGCCTTGGGCGCACGCCGGAGGAACTGACAAGCTGCTTGAGCGCATGAGAGATCCCGTGGAACGCGCCAGAATCAAGTCGGACATTCTGAATAACGATACCGTGTGGGATAACCATATCGAATTCTGCACCCCGGAAGGCATTGTCGTCAGCGATGTCACGAAGGACGAGAACAAAAAATATCTGGGCAAGAATATCGTCGAGATAGGCGAAATGATAGGCGTAGATTATGTGGACGCAATGCTTGACCTTCTTCTGGATGAGAATAATATTGTCGGCATGATCGAGCATTATGGCACTGAGGAGTGCATCACCGCCATAATGAAACGCCCGGAAATGAATGCCTGCACTGACGGACTTCTCGGCGGAAAGCCTCATCCGAGAGTCTATGGCGCGTTTCCGAGGATACTTGGAAAGTATAGCCGGGACGATGGCCTTTTCCCGCTTGAGACCGCAATATATAAGATGACAAGAAAGCCCGCCGAGGCCATGAGAATTGCCGATAGAGGCGTTCTTGCTCCAGGCAGAAAGGCCGATATAGTCGTATTCGATCCTGATACCGTGAAGGATCTAGCTACCTATGAGGATCCGAGACAGTACTCGGTCGGCATTGAGCACGTATTCGTCAATGGTATAAAGGTTGTCGAAGGAGACAAGTTGTTTGAGGATGCCGCATCCGGCCAGGTAGTCCGGGCAGGAAGATAAATGTAATATTGGTCTTTGATCGCTCCTACTCTCACTCCCATAATTCCATACGCTCAAGAAGCCGATTTATCAGGGCTTCTTGAGCGTAAAATTTTCCCCTCTCGGTTCACCAAACCGAGAGGGGAAAATGCTTTATTCAAGCTCGAACGCGCCGGTATAGAGCTGATAGTACATGCCCTTTTCAGCGATGAGCTTTTCGTGGCTGCCGCGCTCGATTATGCGGCCGTGGTCGAGAACCATGATGACGTCGGAGTTCTTGACCGTGGAGAGACGGTGCGCTATGACGAACACCGTGCGTCCTTCCATGAGCTTATCCATGCCGCGCTGGACTATCGCCTCGGTGCGCGTGTCGATGGAGCTGGTCGCCTCGTCGAGGATCATGACCGGCGGGTCGGCGACCGCGGCGCGCGCGATCGCGATGAGCTGCCGCTGACCCTGCGAGAGGTTCGCGCCGTTATTGGTGAGCTGCGTGTTGTAGCCGTCGGGCAGACGTGTTATGAAATCGTCCGCGCCCGCAAGCTCCGCCGCCGCGATGCACTCCTCATCCGTTGCGTCCAGCCGTCCGTAGCGGATGTTGTCAAGCACGCTGCCGGTGAAGAGGTTCGTGTCCTGAAGCACGAGGCCGAGCGAACGGCGCAGGTCGGATTTCTTTATCTTGTTGATATTTATGCCGTCGTAGCGTATCTTGCCGTCGGCAATGTCGTAGAAGCGGTTGATGAGGTTCGTGATCGTGGTCTTGCCTGCGCCGGTCGCGCCGACGAAGGCGACCTTCTGCCCCGGCTCGGCGTAAACCGACACGTCGCGCAGAACCTCCTTGCCCTCCTCGTAGCCGAAATCGACATCCACCATGCGCACGTCGCCGCGCAGCTCGGTATAGGTGAGGCTGCCGTTGCTGTGCGGATGCCGCCACGCCCAGTGTCCGGTGCGCTCGGCGCTCTCTGTGATCGTGCCGTCAGGCGCGATGTTCGCGTTGACGAGGGTGACATAGCCGTTGTCGGCCTCGGGCTTTTCCTCTATGAGCGTGAAGATACGCTCGGCGCCGGCGCCGGCCATGACGATGGCGTTTATCTGCTGGGAGAGCTGGTTGACGTTGCCGGTGAACTGCTTGGACATGTTCAGGAACGGCACGAGGATGCTCACGCTGAACGCTGCACCGGAAATGCTGACATTCGGGATGTTTGCCAGCAGGAACACGCCGCCGACAAGAGCCAGAGTGACGTACAGGACATTGCCGATGTTGCCGATGATGGGGCCGAGGATGTTCGCGTAGGCGTTGGCGCGGAAGCTGTCGTTGCAGAGTGCGTCGTTTATCTCGTCGAAGCCCGCAAGGCACGCATCTTCGTGGCAGAACACCTTGACGACCTTCTGACCGTTCATCATCTCCTGAATATAGCCCTCGGTCTTGGCGACGGACTTCTGCTGGCGCAGGAAAAAGCGCGCGGAACCGCCGCCGACCTTCTTCGCAACGAAGATCATTGCTACTACGCCGAGCAGCAGCACCAGCGTCATCAGGATGCTGTAATACAGCATGATCGCAAGCACGCACAGCACGATCGCACCGGCCTGAATGAACGAGGGGATCGCCTGCGAGACGAGCTGGCGGAGCGTGTCGATATCGTTGGTGTAGTAGCTCATGATGTCGCCGTGCTGATGGGTGTCGAAGTATTTTATCGGCAGATCCTGCATTCCGTCGAACATCTCGCGGCGGAGCTTGTTGAGGAAGCCCTGCGTCATATAGGCCATGAGCTGGCTGTACAGCGTCATGGACAGTATCGACAGCACGTACAGGACGATCAGCGCCGTGACCCACGGCATTATCTCGGCCTTGGCTGTTGACCAGTCGCCGAGCTTGTAGTATTTTTCGACGATGGACAGCACGTTCTGCATGAATATCGACGGAATGGAAGATACAATGGCGGAGAACAGAATGCACAGCGCCGTGAGCGGGGCGAGCACGGGGTAGTAGCCTACGAGCTTCTTTATCACGCGGCCGATGTTGCCCTTTTTCGCCATCGGGGGCGCGTTTTTGATCTTATCACTCATCGTTGTCGCCTCCGTTCGCCTGCTGCTGGCAGACCTCGCGGTATATTTCGCTGGAGCGCAGCAGCTCGTCGTGAGTGCCGGTCGCGGCGATGCGGCCGTTGTCCATGACGATTATCATGTCGGCGTCCTGCACGGAGGCCACGCGCTGCGCGATGATTATCTTTGTGGTCTCGGGGATATAGGCTTTGAAGCCCGCGCGGATGAGCGCGTCGGTGCGGGTATCGACGGCGCTGGTCGAGTCGTCGAGGATCAGCACCTTCGGCTTCTTGAGCAGTGCGCGCGCGATGCACAGGCGCTGCTTCTGGCCGCCGGAGACGTTCGTGCCGCCCTGCTCGATCCATGTGTCGTAGTTGTCGGGGAAGGAGCGGACAAAATCATCCGCCTGCGCGAGCTTGCAGGCCGCGACGAGCTCTTCGTCAGTCGCGTCGGGATTGCCCCAGCGGAGGTTATCCTTTATCGTGCCGGAGAACAGCAGATTTTTCTGAAGCACGACAGCGACGCTGTTTCGCAGTGTCTCCATGTCGTAATCACGCACGTCCACGCCGCCGACGCGGACGCTGCCCTCGGTGGTGTCGTAAAGGCGGGAGATGAGCTGGATGAGCGTGGTCTTGCTGGAGCCGGTGCCGCCGAGAATGCCGACGGTCATGCCGGCGGCGATGTGCAGGTCGATATCACGCAGGGCGAATTTCTTCGCCTTTGCGGAATACTTGAACGAAACGCCGTCGAAGTCGACTGAGCCGTCCTTGACCTCGGTGACGGGGTTTTCGGGATTCCTGAGCGCAGGCTCCTCGGCCAGAACCTCGCAGATACGCTTTGCGGACTCTGCGGACATCGTGAGCATGACGTAGATCATGGAGATCATCATCAGCGACATGAGTATCTGGAAGCCGTAGGTCAGCATGGCGGACATCTGGCCGACGTCGATGGTCTGGCCGCCGCTCGTGATGACGAGCTTGGAGCCGACTATCATTATGAACACCATGTTGAAGTACACGCACAGCTGCATGAGCGGGGAGTTGAGCGCGACGATGCGCTCGGCATGGGTGAAGTCGCCGCAGATATCCTCGGACGCTGCGCCGAACTTCTGCTTTTCATAGTCCTCGCGCGCGAAGCCCTTGACGACGCGCATTGCGCGGACGTTCTCTTCGATCGACTCGTTGAGCCGGTCATACTTGCGGAACACGGCGCGGAACGCGGGCATTGCCTTGCGCGCTATCATCAGCAGGCCGAATATGAGCACCGGCACAACGACCACGAAGGTCAGCGCGAGCTTGCCGCCCATGATGAAGGCCATCACGATGCAGAATATGAACATCAACGGGCAGCGGATCGCCATGCGGATTATCATCATGAACGACATCTGGACGTTACTGACGTCGGTGGTCATACGCGTTACGAGCGAGGCGGAGGAGAACCTGTCGATATTCTCAAACGAGAAGCTCTGCACACGCTCGAACATATCGTGGCGCAGATTGCGCGCGAAGCCTGTGGACGCTTTGGCACAGGTCGCGCCCGCGATGCCGCCGCAGCAGAGCGACAGACAGGCCATCAGCACCAGAAACAGTCCGATGCGCACGACCTGCTCCATCGGAGCGTTATATTTTATCAGGTTCACAAGCTTTGCGGTTATAAACGGGATGAAGGTCTCGATAAACGCTTCGCCCACTATAAAGATCAGCGTGAGAATCGTGGGCTTTTTGTATTCTCTCACGCATCCGGCAAGTCTTTTTATCATGTGCCGTCACATCCCTTCCCGCCGAGACATTGCGCGGGGTACATGTCCATGGCGTTTTTCAGCATAATATCAGTGGTATTCAGAAACTCGGCTGTCTGCTCCTCACTCAGCCCGCGGCACAGCTCGTCAAAGACCGTGCGGTCAAGGCTGTCCATGCAGCGGAACACCTCTCCGGCCATCGGCGCGGAGACGATGCATTTCGAGCGCCGGTCGCGCGTGCTCACGCGGCAGCTCACGAAGCCCTTGGCCTCAAGACGTTTGATTATCTCGTTGAGCGTCGGGTGGCTGAGGTGCGTCGCACGTTCGAGGTCACGCTGGTTTATCTCCTCAAGTCCGGCCATCTCCATGCGGTGCAGCTCGCAAAGCACGAAGCCCTGAACTCCCGTGAGTCCCTGCTCGCCGATAAGCTCGTCGATGCGCCGCCGGAAGCTGCGGTGCAGTATCGAGAAGCGCGCGCCTATCGGTATTTCGCAATCCATTAAGCTCACCTCTCTAATAGGTAGTATACGACATATTTTAGCCATTTGGTTTTATAATGTCAATCAGCATCACAGACAAAAAGAACGGATATCCTGCGGACAGCTTTCGTCACAATGCTCTGAACTTTTTATGTAGCCTTGAAAAATCCGCGCAGCGCGGCTATAATCAGAGCATAAATATAATAGTAGGAGCATTGCCATGAAAAGAGCGTATATAAACGGCATTATACTCGACGGCAGCGAAAATATGCAGCCGCAGAAGGGCATGAGCATCATCACCGACGGCGAGAAGATAGTCGGCATTGTCCCCGCGGGCAGCGAGGGCGCAGACTGCGAGAAGGTAGATCTCGGCGGCAAGTATATTATGCCGGGGCTTATAAACCTGCATCTGCACCTGCCTGCCTCCGGCCGCCCGAAGAAAAAGCAGGCCGATAATACCAAGCTTGTAAAGGCCGTCACGGGCACCGCGCTCATGCGGCGCGTGGTCGAGATCATCTGCGCCGCGAACGCCAAGACCCAGCTCATGAGCGGCGTCACCACCATCCGCACCGTCGGCGGCATCATGGAGTACGACGGCAAGATACGCGACGGGATAAAGGCCGGGAAGTACGTCGGCCCGCGCATCCTCGCGGCGAACATGGCGGTCTCCGTGCCCGGCGGGCATATGGCAGGCTCGCTTGCGTATGAGGCGCACAGCGCCGAGGAGACGAAAGATCTTGTCACGAAGATTGCTTCCGGCAAGCCAGATCTTATAAAGCTGATGATAACCGGCGGCGTGCTGGACGCGACCGTGAAGGGCGAGCCGGGCGCGCTGAAGATGCCGCCCGAGTACGTCAAGGCCGCGTGTGACGAGGCGCACCGGCTGGGCTACAAGGTCGCCGCGCATGTGGAGAGTCCGGAGGGCGTGCGCGTCGCGCTCGAAAACGGCGTTGACACCATAGAGCACGGCGCAAAGCCTGACGAGCATATTATTTCCCTTTTCAAGGAGAGGGGAGCGGCGCTGGTGACGACGATATCTCCCGCGCTGCCCTACGCACTGTTTGACCGCGAGGTCAGCCACATCACCGAGACGGAGAAGTATAACGGCGAGGTCGTGTTCAACGGCATGATAGACTGCGCCCGCGCCTGCCTTGCCGCCGGCATCACCGTCGGCCTCGGCACCGATACGGGCTGCCCGTACATCACGCATTACGACATGTGGCGCGAACTGAACTATTTCCATAAATACTGCGGCGTGTCGAACGCTTTCGCGCTGCACACCGCGACGATGATAAACGCGGAGATCGCCGGACTTTCCGACGTCACCGGCAGCATCGCGGCGGGCAAGTGCGCCGACTTTGTCGTCACGGAGCAGAACCCGCTCGACAGCCTTGAGGCTCTGCGCACTCCTGCGATGGTCGTTGCCCGCGGCGAAGTGTTCAACGCGCCCAAGGTGAAGAAAATGGCGCAGGTAGAGCGCCAGCTCGATCTATATAGATAATGTAGGAACATCCGTCCCTCGGTTTTCGTCAAAACCGAGGGACGGCGTGTTATACGGCCTAAACTTACGGGCTGAAATGACTGATTTTTATGCAAAGTAACGCCCATGCGCAGAATTGAGATACTTTTGTTGTTGTCAAAGAAAAAGCAAAAATATATAATGCTTAGAATGTAAGAATAATTGTCAGCGGGTACGGAGGAATTATGCGAAACATATTCAAAATTTTCGGGAGGGACGTCAAGTCTCTCAGCCGGCATTTCTTCGCCTTCGTCGTGGCGATAGCAATAATGATCCTGCCGAGTCTGTACGCATGGCTCAACATCTATTCGAACTGGGATCCCTACGGCAACACGGGCAACATCTCCATTGCCGTCGCGTCGATGGACAAGGGCTATGTGACCGATACCGGAGAGAAGGTCAACAAGGGCGACGATATAATCGAAGACCTGCGCGAGTCAACGGCCATCAACTGGGTCATCACAGACAGCGAGGAGCAGGCCGTCAACGGTGTGTACTCCGGCGAATACTACGCCGCCGTCGTCATTGACGAGAACTTCTCCTATAACATGTACAACATGCTTACTATGTGGAACGGCAAGCCTGAGATAACCTACTATGAAAACGCAAAGAAGAACGCCGTTGCGACCAAGATAACCGACACTGCGGTCGAGTCGCTCAAGCGCTCGATAAACGAGAACTATCTCGGGGTTCTGATAAGCGGTATCATGGAGCAGGCGAACGTCATCTCTGCCGAGATCGCTGAGGATAACCCCAGAGAGGCGCTGCATGTCGTTTTGCAGCAGGCGCTGACCACTCTGAACGCGGCGCAGCGCGCGCTGGATAACTTCGCATCGGGAGGCAGCGGCAACATCAGCATCGACACCTCGGAGCTTGACAAGATAATTGCCGACATCAACTCCAAGCTCCCGGAGGGCAGCGAGATACGCGACAACGTGGCGCAGATAGACCTCGCTGTGTATGAGGCGCTTGAAAAGGTGCAGGCATCGCTCGACCGGCTCCAGAACGCCATCGAGTCCGGCAATGCCGAGGCGATAGCTGCGGCGAAGAAAGCGGTCGAGAAGGCCGCCGCCGACGCGATAGCCTGCGGCGATAAGGTGAGCGGCTGGGGCGACGCGATCCCCGGAGACACTCAGGTCGGGCAGGACGCAAAGGCTCTCGCGCAGAAGATAGCCGATAACTTCTACGACCTCGGCAAGTGGCTCAATGCCCTGCCGCACAGGGACGATATTCAGGAGGCCATCGGCGACTGCACGGATATCGTTGATACCATCTTCGGCCTGACGGACACCATCGTCCCCTCCGCCGAGGAGCTTACCAAGGCCGTCGAGGACATCTTCCTCAACGTTGCGACGACGCTTGACAGTGTGCGCAAGCTGAATAACGACGCGCTCGTCCTGCGCGACGCCGTCGAGAGCACAAAGGCCGCGCTGGACGATACGCTCCACGCGATGCAGCCCGCAGCCTCGCGCGTCATCGCATCCCTTACGGAGACGCTGCAGAAGCTCGACAGCATCACGACCGACGAGGATTACT
>OGXW01001989.1_pt1 | contig 14901 bp, 11 predicted proteins | sample 1576341 | NCBI WGS metagenome assembly OGXW01 (sample SAMEA3541592, study PRJEB24748) | human gut metagenome | biome: human gut; feature: human-associated habitat; material: faeces | place: China | collected 2012
TGCTACATCCAAAAGGATTTTCCCGGTCATAATGCTCGCACCTGTAGCCAAAGGCAGTCTTTAGTATCTGTCCACCGCAGACTGGGCACATAAGCCCTTCAACAGGCTCCGGCTCTGTGTCCTGAAACTCAAATCTGATATTGTATCTGCCATCCTCCATTGATGATGTGAGCATGGCATCAAACCTCTTGCCCGCCTTTGATTTAAAGCCCTTTATCAGGTCAGTCCTGCCCTCTGATATAAGCTTAATTACCTGCTCTTCCGGTATGAGACAGCCTGCAATCTCCCCTATTACAAATTTACAGCTATTTGGGTCATCCCTCTTGTAATTGGCACAGCCATATCCAAAAGGTGTAGTCACTATCTCACCACCACAGGCAGGACACTTGACTCCTATCTTTCTTCTGGCTCCTGCGCCACGTCCATTTCTACTGGCAAAATCACTGATTCTCTCGGCTAATGGATCTTTTATATCCTGCCCTATCATCTTGACAGTCTCACGCCTGATAAAGTCCTCAAGCTTATTTCTGTAATCCCAGAAATCAACTGTTCCCTGGGTGATTCCCTCAAGTCCCTTTTCCCAGGAGGCAGTCATCTGTGGGTTTAAGAGTGCCGGCACCGTCATGCTGACCACCTCAAACACCATCTCTCCCAGATTTTCCGGTGACAGTATCTGGGTCTTTTTGTTAAGGTTCAGATAGCCGATTCTCACCAGCTTTTTGATTATCTCCGCTCTTGTGGCAGATGTTCCTATTCCTGAGCCCTTTATCTGCTCTCTCAGCTCCTCATCCTCTATTAGCTGTCCTGCATTTTCCATGGCAAGCACCATGGAACCTGAGGTATAACGCTTTGGTGGTGAGGTCTTTCCAAACTTAATCTGATAGCCGTTCACCTGAATCTTATCGCCATTTTTGAGTCTGTCAGCCAGCTCAAGCATAACCTTTGGATTTACAGCGATTTCTTCCTCACCATTAGCACCATTCTCACTGCCGGCTTCTGTGCTGTCAGCGGACGCTCCCTGACCACCGAGGATTCTTGAGTTTTCCTCTTCAAAGGTTTTCTTTTTAGGGGGTGTAGCAACCTCCAGATAGCCCTTGGATTTAAGCAGCTTTGCTGATGAGAAAAAGCTCTCCCCCTCCACATCAACTGTGAGCTTTACATTCTCATACTCTGCGGCAGGGTAGAAAATACTTAAAAATCTCCTTACAATCACATCAAACACAGCTCTCTGCAGGGAGTTAAGGGAATTTAACTCTGTGAGCTGTCCTGTTGGGATGATGGCATAGTGGTCTGTGACCTTGCTGTCATCTGTGTAGGAGGTTCTGGCTATATTTGCATACAGCTTTTTGTCCATGATTTCATTCACATAGGCTGCTGTAGGCTCATACCCCTTTAATCTGCCGATATTTTTGTATATTTCCTTTGCCACGGCACTTGAAAGTACTCTGGCATCAGTTCTTGGATATGTAGTAAGCTTCTTCTCATACAAATCCTGTGCCACCTGCAGGGTTTCATCCGGGCTGATTTTAAAACGCTTTGAGCACTCAGCCTGAAGCTCTGCCAGATTGAATAAAAGCGGTGCACGCTTTCTTGAGATTGATTTTTCTATGTGCTTCACGGTGCCCGGCCTGCCGTTTAAGCTCTCAATAAGTGCCAGAGCATCCTTTTCCTCTTTAAAGCCATTCTCCTTGTAGAGCTGTGGCGACTCAAAGTATCTTGAGCCTTCTACAGCCTTCCACTCTCCCTGCACATTTGCATCGGTGAAACTTCCGATTATCCTGTAAAATGGTGTCTCCTTAAAGTTTCTGATTTCACGCTCTCTGATTACAACCATTCCAAGCACACAGGTCATTACACGTCCCACTGCTATTGCTGTATAGGAGCTGGTTCCCGCTGCATTATTTAACAAATTGCCATACTTAACCGACATGACTCTGGAAAAATTAATGCCCATTGCATAGTCCTCAATGGTACGCATTATTCCGGAATTGCCAAGATTTGCGTAATCAGACATAGGTCTTGCTTCTCTGATTCCACGCAGGATTTCCTCCTCGGTCTGGGAATCAATCCAGACTCTGAGCTCCTCCATTCCCTCTCTGACACCACCGAAGTTACGGATATTTTCCTCTATGGTCTGTCCTTCTTTTCCGGCATCACCTGCCCAGTAAACCCGGTCAATGTCCTCTCTGTGGAGAAGCCGGTTTACTATGTCATACTGCTTACGCACATCCTTTATGACATCATATTTGTAGTCCTTGGGTAAAAATGGAAGATCTTCCAATTTCCACTTCTTGTACTTCATGTCATACTCTTCCGGATATACCAGCCCCACCAGATGACCTACACACCAGGATATTACATAATCCTGATTTTCTATATAACCATCATTTCTGCCACCCACTCTCAGCACTCTGGCAAATTCCTGTGCCACAGATGGTTTCTCTGTTATTATTAATGATTTTCCCATATATTCCTCTTATAATTCGTTCATATTGATCAGCTTAAATCGAGGATCCATCTTGACATACTGCTTTAAGGCAGGCTCAAAATATGTGGCAGAGAAGAGATAATAATCGTCCGATGTAAGCTTTGCCTTGTCCATAGCAACAGCCATCTGCTCACACATTGCCATAGTCATCTCCGGCTCATTCCAGTTACAGAAGCCTATGATATTACGTCGGTCCTCACTCTGCGCTATGATGTCTATATTTCCTGTCTTTCCAATCCAGGTACCTACCTTTGTGATTTTGAACGGAAGCTTGCCCATCTGGTTTAAAATCATGAGATATTCCATGCACACATTTCTGAAATAGCGGTTTAAATACTCATCTATCTCCTCTGCTATATATGTATTGTAAAATTCTTCCTCTGACATAAGATACAGGTCTGACAAGTGGGGATAGACAAACTTAAACCAGAAATTAACAAAGGTATCTGTTATTTGATATACGCCCTTTTTGGCGTTGTCCCAGCCCCCGGTTTCAAATGATACGACCCTGTTTACAATGTCAAAATGACTCAGATTTTTCATATACACACTTATCTTGGCACGGGAAAATCCAGTCTCATGGAAGAGGTCGTTTAACTTATCCTGTCCCTTGGCGATAGCAGCAAGGATTGTCTCATAGACAGACAGCTCCCTAAGCTCTCTGGATATAAGGTTCTCTGCCTCATTAAACAGAAGCCCCTGCGGCGACAAAACAAGTCTGCATATATTCTTTTTAAAATTCATCGCCGGATTCCACTCATCCAGATACTCAGGCACACCGCCCAGCACACCATATATCATAATGGCATCCTTCACCTGCAGGGTTGGAAACTCTCTGACCACCTCAAGGAAGTTAAGCTCTCCGATTTTCATGGTGTCCTTAAAGTATTCCTTTGCCTCCTGCTCTGCCCAGACAATAGACGAGCTTGCAAGGATTATCATAACCGGTCCCGGATATAGTTTTTTCTCCTTGAGCCTTAAAATGCTTCCTATAAAATCCGGGTCTCTTTTTATTACATTTTGTGCCTCATCTATTACCACCACGAGCTTGGATGGGTCTCCTGACTTGATTCTGTTAAAAAACTCATCATAGGTATGCTGGTTGAGCCTGGCGTCAAACTGCTTCTCTATTTCAGCGCCCATCATCCTGCGCTGGTCATCAGCAGCTGCCTGCCTGCATCTGTAATAGAAATACTTCTTATCCCCTATAAATTCCTTTATGAGTTCTTCCTTCTGGCAGCCCTTTCTGCCATAAAGTACTACAAGCTGATTACCGGATTCATTGTATTTTTCCTCTAATATAGCCAGATCACTCTTTTTAGCTTTCATAATTGCCTCCATAAACTCAGATAAAATAAATTATATCATTTTTTAACTTTTTCTCAAGATTAAATGAAGGCAAAAAAAATGACACTGACTAAGCAGTGTCATCCTCTATATTAACATAACTAATTTCCCGACTATTTCTTTGTGATATATCCCTGTGCTTTAAGAAGCTCTGCGCAGAGTACAGCTCCACCTGCAGCTCCACGGACTGTGTTATGAGAAAGCCCTACGAACTTCCAGTCATATACTGTGTCCTCTCTGAGACGTCCCACATTGATTCCCATTCCATTTTCGTAGTTTACATCAAGTGTAACCTGTGGACGATTGTCCTCCTCATGGTAAGTAATAAACTGCTTTGGAGCACTTGGAAGCTCAAGCTCCTGTGGAACTCCCCTGAAGTTCTTTAATGCTTCGATTAACTGCTCCTTTGTAGGGTTCTTCTTGAACTTAACAAATACGGCTGCTGTGTGGCCATTTAATACTGGTACACGGATACACTGGCATGTAATAACCGGTGATGTTGCCGGTACAATCTCCCTTTTCTCATCATCCACATAGCCCCAGAGACGAAGTGGCTCCTTCTCTGATTTTTCTTCCTCGCCACCGATGTATGGAATAATATTTCCAACCATTTCAGGCCAGTCCTTAAAGGTCTTTCCAGCTCCTGAGATTGCCTGATAAGTTGTAGCAACTACTTCATATGGCTCGAACTCTTTCCATGCTGTAAGTACCGGAGCGTATGACTGGATTGAGCAGTTAGGCTTAACGGCTACAAAACCTCTCTTTGTGCCGAGACGCTCTTTCTGGTATTTGATAACCTCCATATGCTCTGGATTGATTTCTGGTACTACCATTGGCACATCCGGTGTCCATCTGTGAGCACTGTTGTTAGATACAACCGGAGTCTCTGTTTTAGCGTAATCCTCTTCGATTTTCTTAATCTCATCCTTAGACATATCAACGGCTGAGAATACGAAATCTACCTGTGAAGCAACTTTTTCTACTTCATTAACGTTCATTACTACGATATTTTTAACTGCCTCTGGCATTGGAGTATCCATTTTCCATCTATCGCCAACTGCATCCTCGTATGTCTTTCCTGCGCTTCTTGGGCTGGCTGCAATTGTTGTGACCTCAAACCATGGATGGTTCTCAAGTAATGATATAAATCTCTGTCCAACCATTCCTGTTCCACCAAGAATACCTACCTTTAATTTCTCGCTCATTCTAGCTTTCTCCTCTTTTATTCCTCTTTTAAATGTCCGCGTATCGCGAACAACTGTCTTTATAGGAAATATATTACTTTACTTAAATAAAAAAAACAATTAACAAACTTTATTAAATTACCAAATTATTTGCTTAAAACTTGTCATTTTTGCACAAATATTCTTCATTTATCTTAATTACGGCCTCCATAGCTGTCTTTGAAGGAGCACCGATTGTACATCTGGTGTTGACACATGTCTCCATGGAAATTGCATCATAGATGTCATCCTCAAACACAGGACTGATGGCTTTAAGCTCCTCAAGCTTCATATCATCTATGGCAATGCCTTTATCCAGGCAATAAAGCACTATCTGACCTACTATGCCATGGGCATCCCTGAATGGCACTCCGTGCTTAACCAGATAATCTGCGGCATCTGTAGCATTAGTAAAGCCATTGTTGGCACTCTTTCTCATTACTTCCTTGTTAAACTTCATTGTATCAAGCATGCCTGTAAAGAGGGCTATACATCCCTTTGCTGTGTCGAAGGCATCAAAGCTTAATTCCTTATCCTCCTGCATATCCTTGTTGTAGGCAAGTGGAATGCCCTTCATAGTGGTTAAAATAGAGTTTAAAGCTCCGTAAACCCTTCCTGTCTTACCACGGACAAGCTCTGCGATGTCAGGGTTTTTCTTCTGTGGCATAATACTGCTTCCTGTGCTGTAGGCATCATCAATCTCAACAAACTGATACTCATTAGAATTCCAGATGATTACCTCCTCTGAAAATCTCGACAAGTGCATCATGATTGTAGAAAGTGCACATAAAAACTCTATAAGATAATCCCTGTCGGACACGCCATCCATGCTGTTTAAGGTAGGTCCATAGAAGCCTAAAAGCTCTGCTGTGTATTCTCTGTCCAGAGGATATGTGGTGCCTGCCAGTGCGCCAGAACCCAGTGGACAATAATTCATTCTCTCATATATGTCATGGAGACGGCTTCTGTCCCTCTTAAACATCTCAAAATATGCTCCCATATGATGAGCCAGAGTGATAGGCTGTGCCTTCTGCAAATGGGTAAAGCCCGGCATAATTGTCTCTGTGTTCTCTTTCATTATACGAAGGAGTACCTGTAATAATGACTTCAAAAGCTCATCTGTTTCCTTAACCTGGTCTCTGGTGTAGAGTCTCATATCAAGGGCAACCTGGTCATTTCTGCTTCTTCCTGTGTGAAGCTTCTTGCCAGTATCTCCCAGCCTGTCAATCAGATTTGCCTCAACAAAGCTGTGGATATCTTCGTATTCATCTGTAATTTCAAGCCTGCCACTCTCCACATCTGCCAGTATTTCATCAAGGCAGGCTAAAATGTCATTCATTTCCTTTTCTGTTAATATCTGCTGTCTGCCAAGCATCTTAACATGTGCCTTGCTGCCCTCGATATCCTGCTTATAGAATTTCTTGTCAAAAGAAATTGAAGCATTAAAATTGTATACAAGCTTATCCGTTTCCTTGGTGAATCGTCCACCCCATAACTGAGCCATCTTGTGTCCTCCTATATTTAAAAATTATATTTTTTCATTTTTTTATAATTTTAGATTATATATTACCCTTGAGCAGGATTCAATAAGCTATTTAAGGCAAGCCATACCAAATAATAATAGCTGCTATTCCATATTTTCTTCAGCTGCTTTCCGGGCAATCTCTATGTCCCTCTGTTTCTTGGAATAGACACAGCCACAATAATACTGTCTGTACATTCCGTATTCATTAGATATTTCTGTAGAGGTCTTGTACCCATTCTTCTTTTTAAAGTCTGAATACAGGTATCTGATTCCCAGCTCCTCTTCAAGCTTTTTCCCGATTTCGTTAAGCTTCTGGGAGTTTTTAAGCGGGCTTATGGACAGGGTTGTAGTAAAAAAGTCAAAGCCATTCGCAAGGGCGTATTCTGCTGTTTCCCTAAGTCTTAACTCATAGCACTTGAAGCAGCGCTCTCCGCCCTCCGGCAGGTTTTCCAGCCCTCTTACCATGTCATAAAAACGGCTGGTGTCATAGCTGCCTTCGATAAACTTTACCTCATTTGCCAGAGGGTATTCTCTTATGAAACGTTCCTGTTCGTGGACACGCATCTCGTACTCTTCCGGTGGATAAATGTTTGGGTTGTAGTAGAATACGGTCACGTTGAAATACTGGGATAGGAGGGTCAGGCAGTGGCTGCTGCAGGGTGCGCAGCAGCTGTGCAGGAGGAGGGTTGGGAGCTGGGATAGCAAATGCCCATCCTCGTAGCAGGTCTGGGTTATTATGGATTCCATTATGGTTTGGTAGTTTATTTTGTTCATATTTGAGTTCCTCATTTTTAGGTGTTTTTTAATCCTTAGGTTGTGGGGGAATATCGGGATAAGCAAATCAATTATCTGTGTCGAGTTCCAAATATAAGATTTTCTAAATGTTCTGATTTAAGTATTCTCGACTTAACGCAACCATTCGACATTCGCCATCCATGGCTCAGGTCTCATTCTCGTCAACGTCCTGTTGCCGAGTTGCTGGGAAACGTACAGAACATTAAGAAAATCTAATATTCTCCACAAGTCACAGATAATTGATTTGCTTATCCCGATATTCCATTCAACGTATCTAATAAAAATCATATTAAATATATCTCAAAATGCCGAAGAGTTCCGAAAATCTCGGAACTCTTCTTATTTTGGGTTATTGTATTATATTATTCTAATATATTTTCTTCTTTTATATATCATAATATATCTTTAATAATACATTATGACAAATAGACCATATAAACATCATATGTTATATCTGCATTTAATTATATTTAAACTTAATTTCTAACCAGATACTTATGCGCACACATATGTGTGCATACATATCGCATACTTAATTATCTTCCTCATATCCATACATCTTCCGAAAGATTTCCCTTCCTGTCTCCGTCTTAAAGATATGTGCGTAGGCTTTTTCCTTGGCTCTGTCTGATGTTTCATCTTCGTAGAGGTTTACGAGGAAGTCTGCTTCCACCAGAATTTGATAATCCATGCCGTCTATGCTGTCATATGTATGATGATGTCCTATTAGATAGCATATTCTTTCTATTATATAATTTTCCAAGCCGAGCTCGTACAGCATCTTCTGCGCTACTATCGGTCCTTCCTGCTCCTGTAGTCTGCCATCGCTTCTGCCATACTTTTCTTCTGCCACCTTGATACCTATATCATGGGTATAGGCTGCGGCTTCCAGCGTAAAAAGTGTTCCCTCGTCCAGTTGTTCACCCCTGCCTATCAGTCTCGCATAACTGTGAACCTTGGTCAGATGCTGGATTCGCTTTGGATCTCCTTCATAATATGAAATCATCTTCATATAAAGGTCATCTAGCTGCCCTCGACTATAACTGTCACTATCCATTAATTTTCTCTCCTGAATATAAATACTTTAACGTAAACAATGTTGCTGCATATACTACAATGCAGAATACCACAAGCAGTATATTATTTAAGAGTGCTCCTGCGATAATCTCTGCTATAACAAACACTCCGTGAATCCATATCTCTGCATTGTGAAGCAGTGTTGCTATTCCAACCTCAATTATGACCAGCAGGCAGGCTGCCACAACTGATATCTTTATAACACATACTGAAAGCACAATCATAAGAATTGATACCAGGCAGAATACTGCCAACGCTATCATGTTTTCCTTCTTTTTCATCTTTATTTCCTCTCCAAACTTCTCTGACTTCATAAATAAATATGTGCATATGGCTGCACAAAAGCCGATAACCAGGATCGAACTGGTGGCCTACGCATTACGAGGGCGTCGCTCTACCGACTGAGCTATATCGGCACTTAATAAATAATATCAAAAATCTTCTTGACTTTCAACCATATTATATTAAAATATTTCATGTTGCAAGTTTATTTTTAGTAAACAAAAAATCAACTTTTAAGACTACGGAGGCAAAAAATGGATATTGGTCATCGTATGAAGGAATTAAGAATCCAGTATGGGCTAACCCAGCAGGAGCTTGCAGACCGGGCAGAGCTTACAAAAGGCTTTATCTCCCAGCTTGAGCGGAATCAGAACTCTCCTTCCATTGGCACACTGCTTGACATAATTCAGTGTCTGGGCATGACCCCGGCAGAGTTTTTTAAGGACGAAGAGCCTGAACAGATTGTATTCAAGCCCTCCGATTATTTTGAGAAAATTAATGAGGAGAAAAATTCTACCATAGAATGGATTGTCCCCAATGCACAGTCGAATGCCATGGAGCCTGTACGTCTTACATTGCGTGCAGGCGGAATATCAGAAATCTATCCTCCCCATGAGTGTGAGGAATTTGGATATGTGCTCAAGGGCACGGTTAAGATCAGTTTTGGTGGCAAAAATCATACTGTAAAGGCTGGGGAATCCTTTTATTTCAAAGCCTCCAAAAAGCATTTTGTTAAGAACACCGGCAGCCGCGAGGCTGTGCTTATATGGGTTTCAACCCCACCAAGCTTTTAAATTGTTTATATTTAGGAAAGGTAATAATTACAGAGATGAAAAAGGAACTTATTAATTTTGTAGACATTTCAAAGTCATACAACAATAACCTGATACTTGATGAATTTAATTTATATATTAGAGAGAATGAATTCTTAACTCTCCTTGGTCCCTCTGGATGTGGTAAGACCACTACGCTCCGTCTCCTTGGCGGATTTGAGACTCCTGATAAAGGAAAAATTCTCTTTGACTCAAAGGATATTACAAACCTGCCAGCCAATGAGAGAAACTTAAACACAGTATTCCAGAAATACTCACTTTTCCCTCATATGTCAATTGCAGAGAATATCGCTTTTGGTCTTAAAATCAAGAAAAAAAGCAAGGCATACATAGATGACAAGATTAAATATGCCTTAAAGCTGGTAAATCTTGACGGCTATGAAAACCGCTCAGTTGACTCCTTAAGTGGTGGCCAGCAGCAGCGTATCGCTATTGCAAGAGCTATCGTTAACGAGCCCAAGGTACTCCTTCTGGACGAGCCTCTGGGAGCTCTTGATTTAAAGCTCAGACAGAACATGCAGTATGAGCTTATAAGATTAAAGGAAGAGCTTGGAATCACCTTCGTATATGTAACCCACGACCAGGAGGAAGCCCTTACCATGTCAGATACAATCGTTGTAATGAATCAGGGCTATATCCAGCAGATTGGTACTCCTGAGGATATCTACAACGAACCTGAAAATGCCTTTGTTGCTGACTTTATCGGTCACAGCAACATCATTGACGGAATCATGATTCACGATAAGCTGGTTGAGATTTTAGGTGTTAAAATGGACTGCGTAGATGAAGGCTTTGGAAACAATACCCCTGTAGACGTTGTCATAAGACCTGAGGATGTGGAGCTTACAGCCCCTGAGGATGGCTATATGGAGGGTCATGTCACCTCTCTTATCTTTAAGGGTGTCCACTATGAGCTTGAAGTCCAGGCAAACGGATATGACTGGATGGTGCACACCACCAAATACCATGAGGTAGGCTCACATGTTGGAATCAAAGTAATTCCTTTCAACATCCAGATAATGCACAAACCAGAATCTTCTGATGAAAAGGCGGTAGAGATAGATGAGTAATTTCAAAAAACAGCTGCTGGCAGGTCCGTACCTGATATGGATGATAGGCTTTATCCTTCTGCCACTTGTAATGATTGTATATTATGCTTTAACCAACAGTGATGGACAGTTTACCCTGCAGTATATCACTGCTATCACAACAGAGACTAATCTGAATGCGATTGGCCTGTCCCTTAAGCTCAGCATAATCTGCACCCTTATCTGCCTGCTTTTAGCTTATCCGCTTGCTATGATTTTGAACGGAATGCAGATTAAAAATCAGGGAACTATAGTATTTATTTTCATGCTTCCAATGTGGATGAATTTCATGTTAAGAATACTTGCCTGGAAACAGCTTCTTTCAAAAAATGGTGTCATAAACTCCTTTTTGAACACTATCGGGCTGTCAGGAATCAATATTGTAAACACCCCTACTGCTGTGGTGCTGGGAATGGTATATGACTTTCTGCCATTTATGATTCTGCCAATCTACAACTCCATGGTCCGTATCAAGCGCGACTGGATTGAGGCGGCCAGAGATTTGGGAGCAGGAAATGCCCTTATCTTATTCAAAATCATCATTCCGCTTACTGTGTCAGGCATAATAAGTGGAATCGTAATGGTTTTCGTGCCGTCGCTTACATCCTTTGCTGTATCACAGGTGCTGGGTGGCGGAAAAGTCCTGTTAATAGGAAATGTAATTGAACAGGATTTCATACATGGTTCACAGTGGAATGCTGGCTCAGGACTTTCGCTTATACTTATGATATTTGTATTAATCAGCATGGCTTTAGTCAATCTTGCTGACAAAGATGGGGAGGGAACAACTATATGCTAAAAAAAATATCCTCTCGCGTTTATATGGCGCTAATTTTTATATTTTTATATCTGCCTATTGCTGTCCTCATTTTTTTGAGCTTCAATAACTCAACCTCACGAGTTACCTGGGGTGGTTTCACACTTGAGTGGTACAGGAGATGTTTCCAGAGTGAGAAAATCATGACAGCCTTTGCCACTACCCTGCAGATTACCCTGCTTGCAGCTGTAATTTCCACAGTCATTGGTACTCTTGCAGCTATGGGTATCAGCGCAATGAAAAAGAAAAACCAGACTATATATCTGGGAGCTACAAATATCCCTCTTTTGAATGCGGATATCGTAACTGGTATTTCCATGATGCTTCTCTTTGTAAAATTCATGGATTTAGGCTTTGTCACAGTACTTATTGCCCACATTACATTTAATATCCCATACGTTATATTAAATGTACTTCCAAAGCTTAAGCAGGCAAACAAATATACCTACGAGGCAGCCCTTGACCTGGGAGCTTCACCTTTATATGCCTTTTTCAAGGTCACCTGGCCTGAAATCAGCTCCGGAGTCTTTTCTGGCTTTCTGATGGCTGTGACCATGTCACTGGATGATTTCAGTATCACCTACTTTACCAAGGGTGCAGGTGTAAATACTCTGTCAACCATGCTGTATACGCAGCTTAAAAAGGGTATAAAGCCTGAATTGTATGCCCTGTCAACTGTACTGTTTTTCACAGTATTACTGCTTCTGATAGCTGTAAACATTAATTCGGGCAGCACTCCTGCTGTAAGCACCAAGCAGATAGATACAAACGCTGACACCCGCAAGACTGCCCGCTCTCACAAGCTTATACTTGTAAGAAAGACAGTCAGCATAGCAATAATTGCAGCTTTGCTGATTGGTACAGGCTCAGTATTTTTTATAAGCTCAAACTCCTCTGCTTCATCAGGCAGAACACTTACTGTATTAAACTACGGCAAGTACTTTGATGAGGACACCTTAAAGCAGTTTGAGGCAGAGACCGGCATTACAGTAAAATATGAGGAATACGAAGACCCGGAGGAAATGTATACAAAGTATAAGTCCGGTGCTATCGACTATGATGTAATCTGTACCTCTGAATACATTATCGGAAAACTGATTAACGAGGGCGAGATCAATGAGATTGACTATGATTCTATTGAGAATTACTCAAATATAGACCCTGCCATAATCGAAATGTCATCATCCTTTGACCCTGAACACAAGTACACTCTGCCGTACTTCTATGGAACAGTTGGTATCTTATACAACAAGACTATGGTAGACCCTGAGGATTTAAGGAGCTGGAACTGCCTGTGGGATGGCAAATACGCTGGAAACATGATTATGATTAATTCAGTCCGTGATGCAATGACACCAGCTCTTGCCACACTGGGCTACTCTATCAATGATACCAACGAAGATCATCTGAGAGAGGCTTTACAGTTACTGATTAATCAGAAGCCGGATGTAACAGCTTATCTGGTGGATGAAACCTGTGATGAGATGGTTGCAGAAAACGCAGCTCTGGCTATCTGCTATTCCGGTGAGGCTGCATCTGCTATGGATTTAAACGAAAATCTGGATTATACAGTTCCTTCTGAGGGTTCAAATATCTGGATTGACTCATGGTTTATTCCAAAGACCTGCCAGCACAACGAAGAAGCCTTAGAGTTCTTGGACTATATATGCCGTGATGATGCCGCTGAAGCTAACTTTGAATATGTGTACTATGCTTCCCCTGTCATTCCTGTAGTTGAGAACATGTCTGATGAAGACAGGCAGAATGAGGCTATCAATCCTCCAACTGAAGTCATTGAACGCTGCGAGATATATAGAACCCTTAATGATGATGAGACAGAACTTTTAAACACACTCTGGCAGGAATTAAAGGGCAATTAAAATATAAAAATTTTAGTCATAAACTATTGCATATTTATTAAAAGAATGTTACATTAAATCCACGAGATAAGTCTCGTGGATTTTTTGATTAATCTTATTGACAGACTCCTGTCGTTTTCCCCGACAAAATATAATATTCTCTCAGTAATAATCAAGGAGAAATTATGAACTATACGGAGTTTTTATGCAACATTAAACAATCTATGACAGAAGTATTTGACTCTTCCTTCAATATCTGTGTTAAGCCAATCGAAAAAAATAATGGTACTTATCTGGACGGACTTATCATCTGTAATCCCGATTATAATATCTCGCCAACCATATATCTGAATCCCTACTACCACCGATATCTGGAAGGGGTGAGTATAAAGGATATATGCGATGACATATTCACCACCTATAACCAGTATATGCCGGCAGCAAATTTTGATATAGAGTCAGTCATAGACTTTGAAAAGTGCAAGGACGGCATTATTTACAAGCTTATAAATTATAAGAAAAATGAGGGTATGCTCTCACATATCCCTCACTTAAAATATCTTGATTTTGCTGTTATATTCCAGATTTCACTGAACAATACCAATTTTGGCAATGCAGCCATCACCATCCATGAGCAGCTTGTAGAACGCTGGGGTGTCACTCTCACCGACTTACAGCGTCTGGCAGCCCAGAATACACCAAGGCTTTTTCCTCATCAGCTCTTTGATTTGAACAAACTGGTGTCAAAGGTCTTTGATATGTCTGCCTATGGTGACGTGACAGATATGTATGCCCTAAGCAATATTCAAAAAACCAATGGTGCCTCTGTGATCCTGTATGAGGGGCTGCTCAATGACATAGCAAATGAGCTTAATTCCAATCTGGTTCTGCTCCCAAGCAGCATACATGAGTTTATAATCATGCCTCATGAATACGATACAGACTTAGCTTATCTGACGGAGCTTATTAATTCGGTAAATGATACCTCAGTCAGTGATGAAGAAATACTGTCAAACCACCCTTATATCTATGACAAAATTACAAAGTGCCTGATGATTCCGGACTAAATCACTTTTCTGTCAAGGTTTTGATACATTTCCTCATACTGTCTGGCAGATGCATTCCACGAATAGTCCATCGACATAGCTCTCACAACCATGTCATTCCAGGCCTGCCTGTTATCCCTGAATACAGAGTAGGCATACTGGATGACATGGAGCATGTCATGGGCATTATACCTGGTAAAGGAGAAACCATTTCCTGTATTCTGGTACTCATTATAAGGAGTCACTGTATCCTTAAGTCCTCCTGTCTCACGAACAACAGGCAGAGTACCATAACGCATGGACATGAGCTGGCTGAGTCCACACGGCTCAAACAGTGACGGCATAAGGGAAGCATCACAGGAAGCATATATCTGGTGCGCCCTCTCTTCAGAATATCCTATATGGGCTGTCACCCTGTCAGGGTACTTGCTCTGTATATGGTGGAACATATTCTCGTAACGGTTCTCCCCGGTACCAAGAACCGCAAACTGCACATCCATGGTCTCAAGGATCTCATCTAT
>OGXW01001991.1_pt1 | contig 14893 bp, 12 predicted proteins | sample 1576341 | NCBI WGS metagenome assembly OGXW01 (sample SAMEA3541592, study PRJEB24748) | human gut metagenome | biome: human gut; feature: human-associated habitat; material: faeces | place: China | collected 2012
TTCACTTACACTTGCTGAGGCACTTGTACTTGCTGACTGGCTTACGCTTGTTGAGGCACTTGCACTCTGTGACTCACTTGTGCTTACTGACTGGCTTGCGCTTGTTGAGGCACTTGCACTCCGTGACTCGCTTGCACTTGCTGAAACACTTGCACTCTGTGACTCACTCACACTTGTTGAGGCACTTGTGCTTGCTGATGCACTCTCACTTGCGCTTGTTGATTCACTTGTGCTTGTTGAGGCACTCTCACTTGCTGATGTACTTGCACTTGTTGAGGTGCTCGCGCTTGCTGATTCACTTGCACTGATTGAGGCACTTGTGCTTGCTGACTCGCTTGCACTTGTTGATGTACTTGTACTCTGTGACTCGCTTACACTTACTGACTCACTTGCACTTGCTGACTCACTTGCGCTTACTGATGCACTTGCACTCTGTGACTCACTCACACTTGTTGAGGTACTTGCACTCTGTGACTCACTTACGCTTGCTGACTGGCTTGCACTTACTGAAGTGCTTGCACTCTGTGACTCACTTATGCTTACTGAGACACTTGCACTCTGTGACTCGCTTACACTTGTTGAAGCACTCTCGCTTGCTGATGTACTTGCACTTGCCGACTCACTTGCACTTGTTGAGGCACTTGTGCTTGCTGACTGGCTTACGCTTACTGAAGCACTTGTACTCTGTGACTCGCTTACACTTGTTGAAGCACTCTCGCTTGCTGATGTACTTGCACTTGCTGAGGCACTTGTGCTTGCTGACTCACTTGCGCTTACTGAGGCACTTGTACTTTGTGACTCACTTATGCTTATTGACTCACTTGCACTTGCTGACTGGCTTGCACTTACTGACTCACTCTCGCTTGCTGATTCACTTGCACTTACTGAAGCACTTGTGCTTGCTGACTGGCTTGCGCTTACTGAGGCACTTGCACTCTGTGACTCGCTTACGCTTGTTGAGGCACTTGCACTCTGTGACTCACTTACGCTTGCTGATTCACTTGCACTTGTTGATGTACTTGTACTCTGTGACTCGCTTACTGACTCACTTGCGCTTACTGAGGCACTTGTGCTCTGTGACTCGCTTACGCTCGTTGATGCACTCTCGCTTGCTGATGTACTTGCACTTGCTGATGCACTTGTACTTGCAGACTGGCTTGCACTTACTGATGCACTTTCACTCGCAGACTGGCTTGCACTTACTGATGCACTTTCACTCGCAGACTGGCTTGCACTTACTGATGCACTTGTACTCTGTGACTCGCTTACGCTTGTTGATGCACTCTCGCTTGCTGACACACTTGCACTTGTTGAGGCACTTGTGCTTGCTGACTCGCTTGCGCTTGTTGAGGCACTTGCACTCTGTGACTCGCTTACGCTTGTTGATGCACTCTCGCTTGCTGATGCACTTGTACTTGCAGACTGGCTTGCACTTACTGAGGCACTTTCACTCGCAGACTGGCTTGCACTTACTGAGGCACTTGTACTCTGTGACTCGCTTACGCTTGCTGATGTACTTGCACTTGCCGACTCACTTGCACTTACTGAGGCACTTGCACTCTGTGACTCGCTTGCACTTGCTGAGGCACTCGCACTGATTGAAGCACTTGTGCTTGCTGACTGGCTTGCGCTTACTGAGGCACTTGCACTTGCTGACTGGCTTGCGCTTACTGAGGCACTTGTGCTTGCTGACTGGCTTGCACTTGTTGATGCACTTGTACTCTGTGACTCACTCACACTTGTTGAGGTACTCTCGCTTGCTGATGTACTTGCACTTGCCGACTCACTTGCACTTACTGAGGCACTTGCACTCTGTGACTCGCTTGCACTCTTCACCTCACTCAGACTAGCAGATATGCTTCCATATATGCTTGCGCTGTCACTTGCTGACGTACTGCGTGATTCACTTAAGCTTGCCGAATCTCTTAAACTCTCACCTGCCGATGTACTTGCTGATGTACTTACTGATTCACTCAGTCTTGCCGAATCACTCAAACTCACCGCTATACTTGTAGAGATACTTGCAGAGATACTCTTTCGTATACTATCAGAGCTTGAAGCAGAAGCCTCAGCTTCACTCAGTCTTTTTGATGTAGATGTTAGCTCACTTCTTTTTTGCCCGTATGCATCTTTTCCTTTTTCGTAATCATCCTGACTAAAATAGTAATCTCCCTTTGCCGCAAAATTACCATTCTTTGTTTCGCCATTCTTAGCAACATATGTTGTTTCCTTACCACTAGCAACAAAAGATGGTTTAAAGTTACCATTTATTTCTTCATTGGACACTCTTGTTCCCTGCGCAGTCAGATTAATTGTGTCTGCCCACCAATATTTTCCATCAACACGATATGCACTTAATTCATACTTACCATTCCCTTTGTCCACCAAACTGGCAGTATTATAATAATATTCAACATCATTAATAACCAAAACTCCCTTTGTAACATTTTCCCAATGCCATATATTATTATCCCACTGATAATTTTTCAGTTGCAGAGATACTGTATTTCCATTCTCATCAACAAGAGTTCTGAATCTGGCAGTTCCATATCGCTCATTCCCCTGTGGGTCTTTCAGCATATCAATAACGCCTAATGTACCATCACCGGTATAATAGGCTTCTGTAAAATCATTGTTCCAATCACTACCATTAGTATTTTTTATACTTTCTGCATTCTTGATGATTCCTTTTTCATCAAAATACTGATTTCCCCAGCTTGCATTTCTATCATAGGAAATTGCAGCCTCTGTCGAACCAGTTGCTGTTTCCGTTGGCTTTTTATAAGATACAGTATATGTTCCGTCTTCGTTCAAACGTACATTTGCTGCTGGAATTTCCTGTCCGTCAACCTTATAGACAGTTTTTCCTTCTTGAATATCAATAGTAAGGATCTTTCCATTGTCAGTGTATGCAACAGTCTTTTTTACAATCATAATTCCTGATACGTTGTTAGGATTATGAGAGCCATTATTCTTGAGTGCAGAGCCATCAGGATTTGTAAGAGCAACTCCATTCTGGTCAACTGTTACATAATCAAAATATGCAAACTGTTCCTGTCCATTAGCAGTGTAACTTACTTTAACAGAATTATTGGTATATCCACCATTATCCCATTTGCTGTAGTTGATTCCATCAACGATGCCATCCTGATAGAAGCTATATTTAATTAGTAATTCTGCCAAATCATTTGCAATAGTATAATAATTATGTCCATCATGATATACGTGCAAATCTATCCCTTTTGCCTTATACCAATCTAACTCTGCCTGTGTTTTCTGCTTCGCCGTCTCAATATCTCGAATCAAATTTTCAAGATACTCGTTTTCGTATCCGTTTTCCACAAACTCAGAGTGTGCCTTGTTATATTCGATGTTTAATTCTGATGTAACTGCTGAATTAGATAAAGACGCTGAATCCCCTTCTGACACGCTGCCTGAAAGAGATATACTCATAGATTCAGACTCACTTGCTGCCTGAGAAGCCATCTGGCTCTCACTTGCAGATACTGCGCTGACAGATGCACTGGCCGACTCTGATAATGAGCTCAGTGTGCTGCCTTCATCTGATGCACTCACACTGGCTGACTCTGACTCTGATAACAATTCACTTTCCCTGATAGAAATTGAAGTACTCTGGTCGACCTGCTCAACAGATGCATCCTCTACCGCCACTGGAGCCACATTTTTATCATCAATGTATGCTGCCGCAAGATTTGTCTCACTGCCCAGGTTGTCATTTTCCAGTGACTCAAACTGACTATCACTGCCGCTTTCGCTAGGTGTATCACTCACACTATCTGAAGCAGTATCATTTTCGCTTTGGTTCTGCTGTTTAATTTCTTCCTCTACTGTAGCAGCCATAACTACATCTGGTCCTGTGATTGTACTTACCCCACCAACTGTAAGACCAGCCGCAGCTATACCTTTTAATACGCTGTCAACTTTCTTTCTATTCATTACTTCTCTCCTTAAAACACATAGTATTACATATTCAAGTGCCTATACTACTAGCCTTCCGATTAGTATAATAATTTGCATGTATCTAAAAGTGTATCAGAGCATCTCTTTTACCATAAGTACAGTATCAATTAACAATTTCTGCGTATACATTCCACTAGTAAATAAGCCCTGCAATTTTTTTACATTATCATAATATGTTCTCATACTATCCTCGGTCAGTGACATAAGATTTCTGTATATATCATTTAAATCTGACGCTGCCAGTCCTATTTTGTGGGATGTAACATATTCTTCACCGGGCAGTCCTTTCTTTATGATTACCGGTATTCCAGCAGCCATATATATTCCCAAAGCCGTTTCATCCTGATTGCAGATAAGTCCCATACCTCCCTCTGACAGTTTAAGTATGATTTCTGCCGCATGATATTCATCATAAGTGATTACTTCCACATCAGCATAAGAATTTGGATTAGACTCCCCATCAGCATCCCTCATCAGATACAGTTTTTTCCCATTATGCCTGTTTACAGAGATATCAGTCAGATAGTCAGATACTTTTTGTATAATATATGGTTTTTCCATAAGTCCATTTTCAAGATAGTATTTTCTAAGCAGCTCCGATGCAAAGATATACATATCTGCACGATTCAATAAATCTATTTCCTCTTGCAGACTATATTCTATATTAGTACGCAGGCTTGCCACTTCCTGCACAAATGCCACAATTTTGGTACCGCTGCAGGCTTTGATATGTTCATATAAAAAAGTATCATACCTTGGGCTTTCTCCACTTGGATGTTGAAAAATAACTATATCACTAGGACATAGTGCTGAAGTAATACCTTCCATTCTCACATTCAAGTCATCATCCGTATCATATATATCAGGGAATCTAAACAAACTCATTTCCTTATATCCCATTTTTTCAGCTGCATTCCTCACCGAATTCTGGCGCAATCCAATTAATCCGCCTATATTATATGTTTTTGTAATACGTATGTTCATATTTATTCCCTATCCATTATTTTTCCTACTATCTAAGTTGATTTTCAATATCATAATTCGCAGCTTACCTATCTGCCACTGGCAGACAGGAATTTTCCAAAACCGCAATTATAGCATCCTGAAGGGTTTTTCTCGTATATGCCCCATCCAATATAAGCCTTTGAATATTTCTCACATTAGAATATAATTTTCTATAATCTTCTTCCGAAATATTCTGTACTATTCTGTCAGCCTCCTCCAATGTATCAACTGCAAATCCCAAACCATTTTTCACCACAAATTCTTCATGGACGCAGCCTTTTTTCACAATAACAGGTATGCCAGCTGCCAGGTTAGTTCCCAGTTTATAAGGCTGATTCATTGAATAATATCGTTTGAAGTATTCTTCATCGCTCCATACCAGTCCAAATCCTCCCTTTGAAAGCTCGTACATTAGATTTTCCTGTTCATAAAAGCCTTTCCATGTAAAACTCTCATCATCTGGTCTGACTGGTTTTGACGCAGCATATTGCAAGATTGGAGTTCTTCCTTTATAGTCTGCTAAAAATGGGAAACGACTATATTCTCCCGTAAAGTGAAATACCCTTTTTGTATCATGATTATCAAAACAAATATCTGATGGCATATCCCATATAGTCTGATAGATAACTTTCTTATCTTTCAATCCATTATCTTTTAAGTACTGATACATCTTATCTGACGGCAGAATCAACAAATCAGCCTTGTTCATAATTCTGATTTCTATATCCATGATGGATTGTTCTGAATTAAACATCAGCTTCTGGACATCCTGTACAAATATAATCAGTTTAGTATCTCTATATGATTTTACCTTATCTACAAAGCACTCGTCGTAGTTTGGTCCAATCCAGCTAGGGTATTGAAATATTACCACATCACCTAAATTCAGCGGTGCAATTATACCATCCAGTCTCTTATCTATCTCCTTGATAAAATCCGGTTCTAAGTGATATTTTGCCATTCCCATTTCATGACAGCCAATACTTTGTGCTATTTTTAATACTCTTCTATGAGCTTGTGTTGCTGTGCCACCCATGTTATTTAGAGTTGTAATATGAATTTTCATAAATACCTTTTCTCTTTTCTTTTATTCTATTATAGATTGTAACATTGTATGTAAATAAAGAAAAGAGAGACTGTATCTCTACAATCCCTCATATATCAATTGACTATTTTATTCTTACACTTGCGCAACCGCAAACTTATCAAAGTAGTTTCTTGCGTCCTCTTTGTTCAAACTATTTATTGGAATTTTAATCCCCAAAAATGTATTCATTATGTCATGATATATCCTCGCCATATCTTTCTTTTATTTTTGACTGCATTGTAATGAACACGCTTATATATTTATCCAGTATTTTTGCTACCAGCTCGTGAGCCGCATCTTCATTATATATGTGTGTAGTGTCATTTCTGTCCCTCAGCATCTCAAGCCAGACTTTTTCATCAATAAAGTCAAAGTATGCATAGGCTGTCTTTATTATTTCCCTTGGTGAACCCATTGCTGATTGCCCTGCACCTTCATAGCGAAGAAGTTCTTTCAGCACCTTCCATCCCAGTTCGAATTGAATATAGAATTTATCAATGATTCCACTCATAATAAATTCATTTGTTATATCCTCATTTTTTGCGCGAGACAATACCGCTAAATGGCTTACATACTGTTCAAATTTTTTCATATAATATCTTCCCATCCCTTTCTATTTCTGCTATCAATGCAGACGACACATACTCGTCATCCATGTTGATAATATCTAATTTTAGTAAAGACCACAATTCTTCATTCAAGCTATCTGAAAGCTCGCCAAAATCTTCGCAGCCATATACCGCCAAATCAATATCACTTTTTGGCTGATTTGTTCCTCTTGCGCGGGAACCAAATAATACCACTTTTTTAGCATTATATCGTCTGGCTATATCTACAATCTGATTATATACCTCTTCCATATGATTAAGTTCCTCTTTTCTTGTATTATACAAATCTTAGCATTATATATGGATAAAGAAAAGAGAGACTTTTCAGTCCCTCCAAACTTCTCACCTTATTTTTTTCTATTATTATAGATATATCGTCCCCCATTAAGCAAAATGCCAAACGCTGTCGCAACAGGTGCCGCAAGTCCAATCATTGTAAGGCTTGCATTTGGCTGTATGCTCATATAATAGGCAAGGGGCAAACGCACCAGAAGCGTCTGTGCAAGTCCCTGTATCATAACCCACACAGTATCATCATGTCCGTTAAAATATCCTATCATGCTGAAGAGGATTGCTGTCAGAATTGTTTCCGGTGCAAAACCCTTTAAGTAATCAAATCCGTTCTCAATAACTGCTGCATCAGTTGTAAATATAGCTGTCAGCAGGTTCCCCTTAAACATTATAAATACAAAGACTACACATCCGATTACAAGTCCTATGCCCATGCCTGTGAACATGGATTTTTGGGCTCTCTTTTCGTTTCCTGCACCCACATTCTGTGATACAAAGGATGCCATGGACTGCATCAATGAGCTTGGTATAAGCATTGCAAAGTTTACAATCTTGCATGCCACTCCATATCCTGATGAGGCTGTAAGTCCCAGTCTGTTTACAAAAGCACATAATGCCACAAATGACAACTGTGTAAGGCACTCCTGCAGGGCAAGTGGCAATCCTATTTTCATGGCGCGCCTGCAGTTCGCGTTTATTCTAAAGTCATTCTTTTCTATTTTAAATGGAAGCTGCTTTTTAATAAGAAGTATAATTGCAAATACGACACTGACTGCCTGGGCAAATACTGTTGCTATAGCTGCTCCTGCTGCATCCATTCCAAAATGTGCTACTAAGGTCAGGTCTCCAATTATATTAATTACACATGCAATTGCAACAAATATAAGTGGCGATTTACTGTCGCCAAGTCCACGGAAAATTGCGGCCAGCACATTGTATGCCACGATAAAAAATATTCCGCCACCACATATCCTGATATATGAAGCTGTAGCATCAACTGCCTCAACCGGCGACTGCATAAGCACAGCAATCTGGCTTGCAAATGATATCATAACCACAAAAATCACAACTGATATGATTGCAAATACTACTGTGGCTCCTCCTATTACCGGGCCGATTTCCTGCGTTTTTTTCTCGCCGATATACCTTGCTATAAGCACCGTGATACCCATTGCAAACTGTATAACCACAAAGGTTACAAGGTTTAAGACCTGACTTCCGGTAGATACTGCTGAAAGTCCTGATGTAGTTCCAAATCTGCCCACTACCAATAAGTCCACTGCTCCGTATGCTGCCTGCAGCACCAGAGCTCCCAGTATAGGCATCATAAATTTAAGCATTTTATTTAATATGCTTCCCGAAGTAAAATCTGCCTCTGAATTATTCAATTTTAACTCTCCCTTCGCTCATCACTTTGTACAGCTTTTCTATTGTCTCAATCATACAATCAGCCTCTTCATCTGATATATGCTCCAGATAAGGGCACAGTCTGTTGTAATAATCAGCATCATATTTCTGAGACAGTATCTGTCCTGCTTCTGTAATGCTGATATAGATTACACGCTTGTCCTCCTCCGATATGCTCTTTTTTAAGCAGCCCTTCTCTACCATCTCGTTTATGGTTCTTGTGACTCCCGGTCTTGGAAGCTTTAGGTAGTCACTCACGTCTGATATTTTGACATATCCCTGTGAGGCTTGGATTATGTTCATTACATCCATATATTGAATGTAAGCAGGAGTTACACCACTTGGCAGGGGTGGTAAAAGCTCCCTGATTCGCTTTGCCTGATAGCAGGCGTCCATCATTCGTTTGATTTTTTCTGGGGTCATTGGTGCCTCCCTTTTTCTTCTTTGAAATAATTATCCTTGATAATTACCCTTGGTAATTATATTGATATTTTGTCATATTGTCAAGATTTATATTCCCAACTCCTTATGAAAATACTTGAGTGGTGAAAAACCATATCTTCGTTCAAATTCCTTTTTATGTAATCTTCTTACGCCTTTCATATGGGCCGTATAGTCTTCAACATATTTTAGAGCCTCAGCTTTTATCCTGTCCAAATTAATCATTGTCTCGTTGAACTCATCCTTATCAATAATAGCGCCGGTTGAACTAATATAATCTGTGCTTGTTATTATAACTATCTTACTATAATCAAGTCCTGATTTATGTTTTCTGGCTCTCATCGTATTTTTGAAATGAAACGCATAATCATGTCTTATTTCTGTTCTATACGGAATACATATAAAATAATCATAATGGGTCTGAAATAACAAACAATTATATGCTCTCTGCTTTTTCTTCAAAATTTCTATGTATGGCGGATTCGGATACATATTATAAAAATCATCCGTCAATCTAAGAATTTGATAATCATTCTCTGGTAAATTCATTCAGTTTTATCCTTCTGGGAACATCTACTCGATTGAGTAAAAAGAAAACGAGAGACTTTTAAGCCTCTCGTAGGTCAGCTTCATCATTCGGTCACTTTTTATTTTATCGTCCTGTCAGAACCGTCACAGGACTCATCGCTCGGTCATTTTTTATTTTACCGTCCTGTCGGAACCGTCACAGGACTCATCAAATATTATGATGAAGAAGAACTATTCGCTCTTAAGTTTATTATACGCATACATAATAAAAATAACAATACTTTTTTTATATTTAAATTTCATTTAAAGTTCGCCCCTTGCAATACAATCACACTTGCAGATGGCACTGTTTTGAAGTAATATTTTCCTATAAAAATAAGGGAGAACTATTATGGAGAAAAATACACCGCTTCTGGCAAAACCAGCTTACTACGACAAATTCACCTGCATTGCAGACAAATGCACTATAACCTGCTGCCAGGAGTGGAAAATCTCCATAGATGCTGAGACAAATCTTAGCTGGAAAAGATTATTGCCACCTGATGGCATGGCAAAATCCAGAAAAAATCTAAGTTCATATACAGAGAAAAAGGATGGACAGCGTATCATAAGATTGGATGAAAACCACCGCTGTCCTTTTCTCTCTGATAAAAGGCTGTGCCGTCTGGTCACTGCTTATGGTGATTCTGTACTTTCAGATACATGCACCACATTTCCACGGGAATTTCATGATTTTAAGACTCATAGAGAAGCTATGCTTATGCCATGCTGTCCTGCCGTGATTGATTTGTGGAAGGATGAACCTATTGTCTTTCCTGAGATTTTCTGCAATAGCAGTGAATATACAGATAATGTCTTTGACAATAAATTATCAATTGATGTTTCTTCACCTGTAGCTTCTTCACAGGAAACAACTACATATATAAATATGTTTAGGATAAGAAACAACATCATAAGACTGCTGCAAAACCAGGCTGTGTCTATAGAAGAAGCTCTCCTCGAAAGCTTCTATATTTTGCTGGAATTGTACAGGCAGCCTGCTGTCACAGAGGCTTTAGTGGATGAGTATTTTTCAGCTGCTTCATTACAGTCACTTAAAAATGCAATAGATGATGTTGACCTGCCTGTCAGCGATACCATAAGTGAATGTAACGAATTATTACAGGACTTAGCTGTCAACTATATGGCAGAGGGGCTGTATTCTGATTTTCTGACTCCGCTTATGGACAAGGCAGAGCTTATGTCTGATATGCCACATGATAAGTTAGTAAATCTTGAATACTGCTATACTTCTGTCCTAAATAGCTTAAGCACCAGTAGCAGGATAAACACCTGTGATACTTTAAACACTGGAATCGCAAGGCAAAGCAGCAATGTTGTAAATTCATACGCCACATTATTCGTCAATTTCCTCGCAAATGAGATATTCTCTGACCTGTTCATGCCAGATGATAATCTGGAAGACATGCTTATACATATGGAATGGATTGCCATAGAATATGCAGCCATCCGGCACAGCCTTTTTCTCAGCAGGCTGGATATGAATTCATATTTCCAGAATTTGTCTGTGGAGTCTGACATTAAGCCAGGGGCTGCCCTTAATGCAGCACATGTCAATAAAATAATTCCAGACTATGAGACAATCCGTCAGCATATAGTGATTTTATCCCGCATGACAGGCTACGAAAATGATGACATATACGAATATCTTGAAAACAGCTTTGAATCTCCAATCTGGGACTGGGGCTATTTTGCACTTATAGTTGGGAAAACTAATGGATAGCAAAAAGCTTATGACAAATAAATCTAATTCTTGACTTACACTCAATTAGTTAATATAATTTATCTAATTGATACATCAACGCTTTAAAGTGCTGAGTAAGGAGGAATTTTTATGAAGAAAAGATTTAGAGTTTTGACATCGCTTGCTCTCGCAGCAACAATGACACTGGGACTTGCCGGCTGTGGAGATGCAGCTACAGGTTCAGCAACAGGCTCTGGCACAGAGTCAGCAGACGCTTCTGGCAAGACTTACACTGTAGGTATCTGCCAGCTCGTACAGCACGAGGCTCTTGACGCCGCTACACAGGGATTTAAGGATGCCCTTACTGACAAGCTCGGTGACAATGTGAAGTTTGATGAGCAGAACGCTGCTGGAGACGCATCTACCTGCTCTACTATCTGTACCACATTTGTCACAAATGACTACGATTTGATTCTCGGAAATGCCACAGCCGCGCTTCAGGCTGCCGGAGCTGCAACAGATACTATTCCAATTCTTGGAACATCTATCACAGACTATGCTACTGCCCTTGATATGTCAGACTGGACAGGAACAACCGGTAAAAATATTTCTGGTACAACAGACCTTGCTCCTCTTGATGAGCAGGCTAAATGTATTAAGGAGCTTTTCCCTGATGCTAAAAACATTGGTATCATCTACTGTTCATCTGAACCAAACAGTATCTATCAGTCAACAACCATCACTGCCTATCTTGAGGATGAAGGCTATACTGTAACAGAGTACACTTTTTCAGATACAAATGATGTTGCCGCAGTAACACAGAGTGCATGTGATGCTTCCGATGCTATTTACATCCCTACAGATAACACTGCCGCTTCATGCACAGAAGCTATCAACAATGTGGCTTCACAGGCTAAAGTGCCTATTTTTACCGGTGAGGAAGGAATTGCAAAGGGCTGTGGTGTCGCTACACTTTCAATCAACTACTATGACCTGGGCTACACAACCGGTGAGATGGCTTACGATATTCTGGTAAATGGTGCTGATGTTTCTACAATGGAAGTAAAAACAGCCCCTAAATTTACAAAAGAGTATCTTCCAGAACGTGCAGATGCCCTTGGAATCATAGTTCCAGATGATTATACTGAAATCTCAGCAGAATAAAAATCAGGAGGAATACAATGAACCTGCTTAATTATTTTTCAACATTAAATCCGGCGGCATTCACCAATGCCCTTCCCGGCAACATAGCTCAGGGTCTTATATGGGGCATTATGGCACTCGGTGTATACATAACCTTCCGTCTGCTGGATTTTGCAGATTTAACTGTTGATGGTTCCTTTGCAACGGGTGGTGCTGTAACAGTTATGATGACTGTAAATGGTCACAATATCTGGTTTTCGCTGCTGTGTGCCTGCCTTGCCGGTCTGCTTGCCGGACTTTGCACTGGCCTGCTTCACACCAAGCTTGGTATTCCACCTATTCTTGCCGGAATACTCACACAGATTGCACTTTACTCCATAAACTTAAACATTATGGACCGCCATGCTAATCAGGCATTGAGTGTGGATAAATACAACCTGATTATCACATCCCGCTCTCTGACAAATGCAATCATCATCGGTATTCTCTTTGCTGCAGCAATCATTGCAATACTCTACTGGTATTTCGGTACTGAGCAGGGTTCTGCAATCCGTGCTACAGGCTGTAATCCAGCCATGAGCAAGGCACAGGGAATCAACATTGACAATATGAAGCTCATAGGACTGTCACTCTCAAATGCCATTGTCGCTTTATCCGGCGGACTCTTATCACAGTACTCTGGATTTGCGGATGTAAATATGGGTCGAGGAGCAATCGTCATCGGTCTGGCAGCAGTCATCATAGGCGAAGTAATCGGTGATGCGATTCTTGGCAAACATATGAACTTTATGACAAGGCTTATATTCGTTGTCATTGGCGGTATTATCTACTATATCGTAATCGGAATCGTACTCTGGCTTAAGATGCCGAGTGACGACCTAAAGCTCTTTACAGCTATAATCGTTGCCGTTTTCCTTGCTGTTCCATACTTAAAAGGACAGAGCAAAGCTTCATTTAAAAAAGCTGGAAAACGCTCTGCAATGGTACTAAACGCTAAGGAGGGCAGATAAATGTTAGAAATCAGAAATGTACACAAAACCTTTAACCTTGGAACAATCAATGAAAAGCATGCTTTAAATGGTGTGAATCTACAGCTTGACGAGGGTGATTTTGTAACTGTTATCGGCGGAAATGGGGCAGGCAAATCCACCATGCTTAATGCGGTTGCCGGCAGCTGGCCTGTAGACGAGGGCTCAATTATTATTGATGGTGTAGATGTAACAGGTCTCCCTGAATTTAAGCGTGCTTCCTTCCTTGGCAGGGTCTTTCAGGATCCTATGACAGGAACCACAGCAACCATGCAGATTGATGAGAACCTCGCCCTTGCCGCAAGGCGTGGCAAAAGACGTGGTCTTAGCTGGGGAATTACCAAAAAAGAAAAGGAATATTTCCACGAGCTCTTAAAGGAGCTTGATTTGGGACTTGAGGATAGGATGACTTCAAAGGTCGGACTTCTCTCCGGTGGACAAAGACAGGCTGTGACATTGCTTATGGCATCATTACAGAAACCAAAGGTACTGCTCTTAGACGAGCACACAGCAGCCCTTGACCCAAAGACAGCATCAAAAGTACTCACTCTCACAGACAAAATCATAAAAGAGAACGGGCTTACAGCTATGATGGTCACACACAATATGCGTGATGCGATAGCGCATGGAAACCGTCTTATTATGATGAATAATGGTCAGGTAATCCTTAACATCTCTGGTGAAGAGAAAAAGAATCTCACTGTGGAGGATTTGCTTCTCAAGTTTGAGGAGGTGTCTGGAGAGGAATTTGCTTCGGACAAAGCTTTGTTGGGATAATAAAATGACTCGGATTTAAAGTCCGAGTCATTTTTTATACCAAAGTATGCAATAAAAGCTGCCAGTTGCCATGCATCCAGAGAAGCTTCCAGTGGTAGCTTCGGTTGGTGGCAGGTTTTATGTATTTTGCGCCATCCTCTTGAGTTCAGGCAGTATGGTGCAAAGCATTGTGATGAAGCATAAGCTTCCTCCGATTATATTAGATACCGGTTCTGCCAGAAATACTCCATCCGTTCCCATGTGCAGGGCATATGGCATAATATATGTGAGTGGCACCACTATAAATACCTTTCTAAGCAGGGAAAAAAATATAGCCTGCTTCCTTTTATTTAAGGACTTAAATATAGTCTGTCCTATATACTGAAAATCCATAAAGATGAAGGCTGCAAAATACTGCTTGAGTGCTGGCACTGCGTCTCCTATTAAGGCTCTATCTGAGCTGAACACTGAGATTAAGACCTCTGGTATTATTATGATAATGCTCCACATTACCGCTGTATATGCAAAAATCATAAATCCCATTACAAGCATTGACTTACGCACTCGCCATGGACGTCTGGCGCCATAATTATAGCTTAGCACCGGGGAGGTTCCTTCATTTATGGCATATATCGGTGTCTCTACCAGTTGTCTGACACTTGATACAATTGTCATTACGGATATGTATATGTCTCCTCCGGTGACGGACAGGACATTGTTGCAGCATATTGACACAAGACTGTTTGTAACCTGCATGATAAAGCCTGCAGTTCCAAGACTTACTATATTTTTTGCATAACCTATACTTTCTCTTATCTCATCCTTTTTGAGGAATCGAACCTTAAACTCTGCTTTTCTCGTAAGGAAAAACAGG
>OGXW01002008.1_pt1 | contig 14816 bp, 12 predicted proteins | sample 1576341 | NCBI WGS metagenome assembly OGXW01 (sample SAMEA3541592, study PRJEB24748) | human gut metagenome | biome: human gut; feature: human-associated habitat; material: faeces | place: China | collected 2012
GCAGCGCATGGACAACAGCCACAAGCACAAATGCGTTTATCACCTTTGCAAAAATTCCTGTACTTCGTTGAGTGCTTTGGCAGTGGCCTCGATGTCGGCCAGATGAGCGTCGGTGATTTCAGAGGGGAGGTTGACCCAGCCGAGGAAATCGTTTCCGAGGCCGGTGCCTTTATGAAGTTTTTCGAGAGCTGCGGCAGCCTCGGGATCGAGGGCCTGGATCTGCTCGGCGGTAACCGTGCCGAGCACGTTCTTAACGTCTACGTTGATAGTTGCCATGATGTTGAGATATTGTTTCCTGCTGCAAAGTTACAACAAAAACGCGATTAATCACTACCTTTGCAGTTAAATGAGTATAAACAAATGAAAGAATGAAAAAAAAGCTGGAACGCATCACTACTGTGCTCCTCCTGGCGTACATCCTGTGGGGAGTGACGCGCAGGTTCATGCCTGATCTGAAAGGACTGGAGTATGCCGGCGGTGCGATGGCGGCAGTGGCCCTCTATATGTGCCTTACACTCATTCTCAAAGGAGCACATGGAAAACGCCTTATATTCTATACCGTTGTATCGGCCTTTTTCGTGATGGCCGTGACAATGGACCTCCTGTTTTAACCTGCCGCCATACACGGCGCCCCCAGGATGATATGGCAAGACAGTCTGAAACGGTTTCGTAGTAGGAACACTCCGCGGAGCGTCCGCGGTCGGGCGGACGGTTACGGGACGGGGTCGTAGCCGGAACCGCCCCAGGGGTGGCAGCGGAGGATTCGCCTGATGGCCAGCCATGAGCCTCGCAGGGGGCCGTGAAGGCGCAGGGCCTCGATGGCATATTGCGAGCATGTGGGGGTATATCGGCAGGATGGAGGCAGGAGCGGTGAGATGGCGTAGCGGTAGAAATGCACGGGCATTTCCATCGCTCGGGCGATGATGCGCTCCATGGTGTTCAATCCGTTGCAGGCCTTTTTCATGGCTGTAGATGCAGGCGTGGGAACCCTGGCGGCGATGCCGGAGGCTCCACAGACAAAGGTAAGGAAAATCGGATTTAAAAACAAATCGGCGCGACGCTCCGCCCGCTGGCAAGCCAGCGGCACAAAAACGGATCGGAGCAAAGCTCCGACCGCCGGCAAGCCGGCGGCACAAGAACAAAAGGGGGAGGCAGCAGCGGTAGGGGGATTTCCGGCGATTCTCGCCGGATGCGGAAAACCGCGCCTTTGCCGGGGGGCGGAGGGGGAGGCGAGATGGAGGGGGGAACCTCAGGGGAGGAGGAAGAGAGGAATTTGAGAACGGGAGGAGGATGGGAGGGAACCCTCAGGGGAGGAGGGAGGCGGCGCGGCGGGGGGCGTTGAGGTTGCCCAGGCGAGAGCGCATGCGGGCGTAGCCGCGCATCATCTCGTCGCGGCCGGGGGTGCCGGGGAGGATGCGGCAGAGCTGGGCGTCGACGGTGTCGGGGGTGCAGAGGTAGAGGAGGAGTTCCTTAACAATTTCCCGGTCGGCGATGAGGTTGGGGAGCGAGACGAAGGGGATTTTCAGCAGGCGCTTCATTATGGAGTAGGTGGCGCGGGTGCCGTTGCCTCGGTAGCATACTACCTGGGGGGTGCCCAACAAGGCGGTCTCGAGGGTGGCGGTGCCGGAGGTGACGAGGGCGCAGGTGGCGTGGTGGAGCAGCTCGAATGTGGCGTCGTCGACGATGGGGAGGGTAGTGAAGTCGCGGTAGAGGGCGCGGTCGATGGCTGGGGCGCCGGCCACGACGGCCTGAAATTCAGGATGGCGGCGTGCGACTTCGTCCATTATGGGGAGGTTTTTCGCTATTTCGCTGCGGCGCGAGCCGGGCACGAGCGCCAGGATGGGCCGGTCGGCGGCCAGACGCCAGCGGTCGATGAATTCCTCGCGCGAGGGGATGGCGGCCACGCGGGCGTCGACCTCTTCGACCGAGGGGTTGCCTACGTATTCCACGTCGAGGCCTTTGCCACGGAAGTATTCCTCCTCGAAGGGGAGTATGGAGAGGATTTTGGTGCAGTAGCGCTTCATATCCTTGACGCGCCATTCCTTCCAGGCCCATACCTTGGGGGAAATGTAATAATACACCGGGATCCCGAGCGAATGGGCGTAGGCTGCGAGCTTGAGGTTGAAGCCGGGATAGTCGACGAGCACCACGGCGTCGGGGCGCGTCGAGGCTATGGCCTCGCGGGCGGCGCGGAGGTTGCGCGAGATTTTGCCGAGATTTTTGAGCACCTGCCAGTAGCCCATGAAAGCCATGTCGCGCATATGGATGAGCGGGGCGGAGCCGGCGGCGTCGGCCATATGGTCGCCGCCGAGGAAGGTGAATTCGGCATCGGGATGGCGACGGCGGATTTCGCGCATCAGAGCGCCTGCGTGGAGGTCGCCGGAGGCTTCGCCGGCCGAGATGAAGTATCGCATAACGGGGTGGGGGTTAGTCGGGGAGCTGGTAGGCGCCGAGGGTGGGGGTGGTGGCGGAGCGGGGGGTGCCGAAGCGGTCGGCGGGGGTAAGGGGCGAGGTGTATTCGGGAAGTCCGGCTGCCGCGGCGGGCGATGTGGGCTTGAGGCGGTAGTCGAAATGGTAGTCCTCGCGGCGGGTGTAGTACTGCGGGTCTTTGCCCCAGAGGCAGTCGACGAAATGGTCGTCGTCGGTGCCGTTGGATTTGAGCAGGCAGCGGTAGAGATATACCTGAGAGAAATCGAGGTCGCCGTGGCTGATGTCGCCGCCGTTGCCGTAGATTATCGAGTTGGTGAAGGTGGCGGAGAGATAGGGGAGCGCTGCGTCGTCGCCTTCCTCTGAGGTGTGGTCGGCGTCGAGGTGGGCGAACTGCACGGCCGGGCCCCCGAGGGCGGTGAAGAGGTAGTAGTTGGCGAAGGTGCAGTGGCTGAATGAGTGGGTGCCACCGATGAGGCCGACGATGCCGTAGCTGGCGTCGGTGAATTCGCATCCGGCAGCTTCGACGCCGGTATGGATGGCCAGGAGGGTGTAGTTCTTGGAGTTGCGCACCTGCGAATTGACGATGCGCAGGGCCGGCGCCTCGGGGGTGTAGGTGGTGTGGTCGAGCACGATTCCCTCCACGGTGTTGCGGATGGAGGCGTGGGAGATGTAGTTGTCGCGCGAGGTTTCGGAGAATTCCACGCCGCGCCACTGGCCCGACATGATTTCGTAGGGAATTTTGGCGGCTACATAGCCGAAGCGGTCGCCGGTGAGGGCGACGGGTTTCTCGGCGGTGCCCTCGACGCGCAGGGAGCCATGGACCACGAGGCGGCCGTCGTCGTGGAAGAACATCTCCATGCCGGCTGGAATGGTGAGCGTGGCGCCTTCCTCGACTACTATGGAGTCGTAGACCTGTATGGGCTTGAGGTCGTTCAGGCGGGTGTCGGCGGTGATGCGGGTGTTGCCGCGGAAGCGCTCCACATCGCGGCCGGAGGCCTTGACGGGGAGGCGCGAGGTGACGCCGTTGGTGAGGAATTCGATGTGGGCGATTACGTCGACGGCCATGTTGCGTCCGTTTTCGGGGAGTGTGGCCTCGACGAAGACGTAGATGGAGTCGTTTTCGCGGATTTCGACGTTGGAGAATTCCTTGCCGCTGATGCCGTCGACGTTGAGGCGGAAGGCGCCGGTCGGGTCGTCGGCGAAGGCTATGCGGCTTATTACTATGCCTTTGTCGTTGCGGTTGTGGACGAGAAACTTATGCGTGGGCGAGGGGCCGAGGGTGAAGAGTGTGCCGAGGCGCACGGTATCGGTCGAGAACGTGGGCTGGTCGGAGGCGGAGGAGCTGATTTCGTCGTTGATGCACGACGAAAACGCCGCCACGGCCATTACGGCGGCGAAAAGAGCGGCCAGACGCATCGGGGCGACGCACCGGAATATCGTGGTAAAGAGAGAATTTGGAGACATATTGAGTAAATTATAGGCATGGGCCTGTGGCCACTGCGGATTCAATATGATTAACGCGCAAAATGCGGCTTTATTATACACAATAAATCGCGCGCGAAATAGTTATAGTAATGATTAACTATGTTTTGACATCCGGATGAAAAATATATTTACCGTAATTGTGGCCGCCACGGCCTTTTTCAATATCAACGCCGAGACTCTGACACTTACTCCCGGCTCCATTTCTGCCGAAATCGCCGCAGATGCGGCTCCTGCCGAGCTGATAATCAAAGGGGAAATCGATATACGCGATTTCGACTACATACGCGATAATTTCTGGCGCACGCTGCGCACGCTCGACCTGAGCGAGGCTCGCATAGCGGCCTACGAGGGAGAGCCGACTCTGACCGGTGTATCGAAGAGCGAAGCAGATGTGCTTCCCGATGGCGCCCTGATGCTCGGCTCGCTGACTGAAGTGACGCTTCCCGCCACGCTGAAAGCCATCGGCGACGGGGCGCTTGCCTCGACGGCTGTCAAGGAGATTGTCATCCCGGCCACCGTGGAGAAGATAGGCACTTCGGCATTCGCCAACTGCAATTCTCTGGAGCGCGTGGTGCTTCCGTCTGCGGTGAAGGCCGTGGGAGCCAATGCGTTTGCTGACTGCGGCGCGCTGAAGTCGGCCGATATTTCGGCTGCCGCCATCGAGGCGGTTCCTGCCGGCGCGTTCGCGCGATGCGCTGCTCTGGCCGACGTCACCCTCCCCTCGGTGGCTGAAATCGGCGCATCGGCATTTGCCGGCTGCAAGGCGCTGACCGCCATGGAATTCCCCAAATCTCTGAAAAAGATTGACGAAAAGGCCTTCTACGGCAGCGGTCTCGCTGCGGCCGATCTGGCGGGATGCCCCGCGCTCGGCGAAATCGGGGCCTGGAGTTTCGCCGTCTGTGGCGACCTTACGTCGGCTACTTTCCCCGAAAGTCTGAAAGAGCTCGGCACCGGCGCATTCTACAGCGCCTCGGCGCTTACGCTTGGCGAGCTACCCCCCGTGGCCCGTCTGTCGGACCTCTCGCTGGCTGCTATCGGCGGCACGGCCGATGCATCGCTCACACTTCCCGAAGGGATTGAAATCGGCGACTACGCCATGTCGGGGTGGAAGGGAGTTCAGCTGCTCACACTTCCTGAGACCACCGGCCGTATAGGCACCGAGGCGATGGCCGGCTGGACCGACCTCGCCACCATCGACGGCCTCAACGCCGTAGAGGTGCCCTTGCTCGGCGAGGATGTATGGAAGGGGATTGATCCCTCGGAGGTTCTTCTGCGGGTGTATGATACAAAGGCGGACGACTTCAAGGCTGCCGACCAGTGGAAAGATTTCAGATTCGATGTAGTTACCGGCGTTGACGACGCTGCGGCCGATGGCGCCGGGCGCCTGCGCGCCTGGTTCGAAGGGATGACGCTCAATGTGGAGGCACCCCTGGAAATCGCCGCCATGGAAATATACGACGTGGAGGGACGCCGCTACAGCTTCCCCACTATTGCTTCCGAACCCACGCGCCGCGCGGTTGACACCTCGGCATGGGGCGTGAGGGTGCTCCTGGTGCGCGTTCAGCTGGCCGACGGCAGCGCCGCCGCCCTGAAGCTGGCGCGGTGAGGGAGGTTGGCGTCGAGCCAGGAGAAGAGGCGGGGGTAGAGGGCGGCTACGAGGCCGGGCGAGGAGAGCAGGAGGTCGTGGAGGCCGCCTACTACCTTGATCTGCGTGACGTCGGGGCCGAGGGTGCGGCCGTAGCGGGCGATGTCGGCCACGGAAAGCACGGCGTCGGCGCGGTTGAATTCGGGCGTCCACCGCGAGCCGTCGACGCTACGGGCGGAATACATCAGAAGTATGGGAATCCTGATGTCGGCTTTGCCGCCGCGCAAGGCCTTCTGCGCCAGCGTGATGGCGCGAATCCATCCGGCCGTCACGTCGGGCGACTGCGGCATCTTCCAGTCGGTGCGGTAGGACCAGCGGCCGTGGCGGTCCTTTAGGAGGCTTTCAGCATAGGCCTGCGACTTTCCCTGCGAGATTTTCAGGCCCGGGTCGATGAGTCCTACCCACGAAATGAGCGGGATGAGGCGCTCCTTCCAGCCTAAATTCCAGTCGAGAAAGGGGGAATTGAGTACGAGCGCGTCGACGGGCGCATCGGGGCGGCAGTGGATATAGTAGGCTGAGATTAGTCCTCCGGTGCTGTGGCCCATCAGTACGGTGGGACGCCGGGAGCCGGCGGGATTGATGGCTACGAGCGCCGAATCGATGTCGGGGAAATATTCGTCGAGACTGCGGGCATCGAATGCGGGTTGCCCTTTGCGCAGCGAGCGGCCGTAGCGCCGCAGGTCGACGGCATAGAAGTCGTAGCCGTGGCCGACAAATTCGTCGCCCATCTCCGCGTTGAAGAAATAATCGTTGAAACCGTGGACGTAGAGCACGGCGGGAACCTTCCCGTCGGGAGCCTTGGCGCGCAGGGAGTCTGGCACGAGCTTGCGTATGATGGTGGAGACTACCGGGCCGGAGTAGTCGCGGCCCTGGTCGACGGTACGGGCCATATATCCGTCGGCGAGTATGTCGGTACGCCATGAAGAGGCTGCTGTAGCCGAGAGGGCAAGAAGCGTCGCAAGGGCGAGAAGGATGCGTTTCATTTGATTACGGTTTTTTCAGGTTTTACTGATGAAAACAACGCCCGGGCGAAAATGTTGAGGCCCGGGCGCCGGATGGCTATATATTATTAAGGTGCGGAGTGCGCTTCAGATGAAAGCAAGGAATGAAGATGAGGGTGGCACATGAATTGTCCGGAAGCCCATGGCGGCTGCCGCACGGCAGTTTGCCTCGGAGTCGTCGAAGAATGTGGTTGCGGCGGGGTCGAGGCCGAAGCGCTCGATGCAGAGACGGAAAATCCGCTCGTCAGGCTTGCAGCAACCGGCCTCGAAGCTGGTGACGACACCGTCGAAATAGGCGTTGATGTCGCGGCCTTCGGCGGCGAAGGCCCGGAGAATGGGGCCGTGCCACATCACGGGGTTGGTGTTGGAGATCACGAACGTGCGGTGGCCCTCGGCGCGGAGCCGGCGCAAAGCCTGCAGGCGCTCCAGGGGGATACCGGTGATGAAGGCGTTGAAAGCGTCGTCGATCTTCCCGTCGGTTACGCCGGAGGGAAGGTGGTGGCGCACCTGTGCGCGCCACTGCTCCGGACTGACGGCGCCCTGCTCGAGCGCGAGGAATACGCCCCGCTGGCCGTAGTCGCCCAGATAGTCGGCTATGTCGGCGAAGCCGAGACGCCGGAACGCCTCGACGCAGTTTTCGCGGCGGATGTCGACGATTACGCCGCCGAGGTCGAAAAGAAGGTCGCGCGTCATCGGCATGTGAGGGGTTATTCCACTGTCCATGTGTCGCCTGCGAGAATCATGTCGCGCAGGGCGGAGAAACCCTTCTTGGCGCGTACTTCTGCCACCTGGGCAGATACTTCGGCATCGTAGGCGGGCGCGTCGACGTCGCGTATCACGCCGATGGCGAGGGGGAGTTCGATACCGTCCATCATAGCCAGCTGCTGGTGGAGGAAGTTGGAGGGGGTATGGGCGTCGTGGACGAGCACGTCGTCGAGCGTGTAGCCATCCTGGCCGATGGTGACGGCCTTGACGAGGAAGCCGTCCTGCACCAGGCCCTTTTCCATATCCTTGCCGAAAAGCATTTTCTCGCCGTGGCGCAGATGGATGGTGCGGTCGGCGCGGAATTCGCGGTCGGCCACGTAGGCGTGTGTACCGTTGTTGAAAATCATGCAGTTCTGGAGAATTTCGACCACGGAAGCGCCTTTATGGCGGGCAGCTGCCACGAGGACCTCCTGGGTGGTCTGCAGTTCCACGTCGATCGAGCGGGCGAAGAAGTTGCCGCGCGCTCCAAACACGAGCTCGGCGGGGATGAAGGGGTCTTCGGTGGTGCCGTAAGGCGATGATTTCGAGACGAAACCGCGCGGGGAGGTGGGGGAGTACTGCCCCTTGGTGAGGCCGTAGATCTTGTTGTTGAGCAGGAGCATGTTGATGTCGACGTTGCGGCGCACGGCGTGGATGAAATGGTTGCCGCCGATTGCGAGGCCGTCGCCGTCGCCCGAAATCTGCCATACGGTGATGTCGGGGTTGGCCACCTTGAAGCCCGTGGCTACGGCGGCTGCGCGGCCGTGGATGGTGTGGAAGCCGAAGGTGTTCATGTAGTAAGGCAGACGCGAGGAGCATCCGATGCCGGAGATTACGGCCGTCTTCTCCGGAGCGATGCCGAGCGTGGCCATGGCCTTGTGGAGGGAGTTGAGCACGGCGTGGTCGCCGCATCCGGCACACCAGCGCACGGGCTGGTCGCTCTTATATTGTTGTGCTGTGTAAGGCATTGTGAGTAAGATGTTAGGAGTGCTGACGGATTATTTTGCGGCGATGCGCTTTACGGCATCGGTGATTTCGCGAACCATGAAGGGCTGGCCCTCCACCTTGTTGATACGGTGGATCTCTACGTCGGGGAAGCGGGCCTGGAGGTAGTCGGCGAACTGGCCGGTGTTGAGTTCGGCCACGATGACGCGGCGGTAGCGGCGCAGGATTTCGCCCGTATTGGCCGGCAGGGGGTTGATGTAGCGGAACTGGGCCAGAGCCACGGGCATCCCCTCGCGGGCGAGCTCTTCGGCGGCGGTGTAGAGGTGGCCGTAGGTACCGCCCCAGCCTACAAGGAGGGTGTCGGCCTCGGGCGAGTCGCATACCACCTCCTGGGCGCGGATGTCGTCGGCGATTCGGGCTATCTTCTGGCGGCGGATTTCCACCATGCGGGCGTGATTGGCGCCGTCGGTCGAGATTGCGCCGGTCTCGACGTCCTTTTCAAGGCCGCCGAGGCGGTGTGGAAGGGCGTCCTCGCCGGGGATTGCCCAGTAGCGTGAAAGCGTGTGCGGGTCGCGCATGTACGGGCGCCAGGAGTCGCGCAGCTCAGAGGGCACGCGCGGAACGCGGATTTCGGGATATTCGTCGGCTTCGGGAATGCGCCAGGCCGAGGAGCCGTTGCCGATGAAGGCATCGGAGAGCAGGATTACGGGGGTCATGTGCTCGATGGCGATGCGCGAGGCCTCGAAGGCCATGTTGAAGCAGTCGGTGGGACTTACGGGGGCCACGACGGCCAGGGGCGACTCGCCGTTGCGTCCGTAGAGAGCCTGGTTCAGGTCGGTCTGCTCGGTTTTTGTGGGGAGGCCGGTGGAAGGGCCGCCGCGCTGCACGTCGATTACCACCAGCGGAAGTTCGGCCATCACGGCCAGACCGATAGCCTCGCCTTTCAGGGCCAGACCGGGGCCGGAGGTGGAGGTAACGCCCAGCGAGCCTGCAAACGAGGCGCCGATGGCCGAGCATACGCCGGCAATCTCATCCTCCATCTGGCAGGCTTTCACGCCGAGGTCCTTGCGCTTTGCAAGCTCGTGGAGAATGTCGGTGGCGGGGGTGATGGGGTAGCTGCCCAGATAGAGTGGACGACCCGACTTTTCGGAGGCCATGATCAGGCCCCAAGCCGTGGCCTCGTTACCTTTGATGTCGGTGTATACGCCCGGGCGGATCTCGTCGGTCGAGATGCTGTAGGTCGATACGGAGGCGTGTATGTTGTGGCCGTAGTCGTAGCCGGCGCGGAGCACCTTGGCGTTGGCTTCGTAGACGGCCGGTTTCTTTGCGAATTTTTCGCGGAGCATCTTGCGGGCGCTCTCCTCGGGGCGGTCGAAGAGCCAGCAGAGCAGTCCCAGAGTGAATATATTGCGGCATTTGAGCACAGACTTGAGGTCCATCCCCTCGTCGGCCAGAGCCGCTTTGGTCATCGACGTGACGGGCACCTCGACCACCTGGGCCGTGATTCCCAGTTCCTTGACGGGGTCGTCGGTGGCGAATTCGGCTTTGCGCAGGCCCTCGGGGCGGAAGGAGTCGATGTCGACGATGATGATGCCGCCGGGCTTGAGGAAGCGGTAGCTCTGCTTGAGGGCGGCCGGATTCATGGCCACGAGCACGTCGCAGGTGTCGCCGGGAGTGTGCACGCTGTGGCCCACGCTCACCTGGAAACCGCTGACGCCGCCGAGCGAGCCCTGCGGGGCACGGATTTCAGCCGGATAGTCGGGGAAAGTCGAGACGGAATTGCCCAGACCGGCCGAAACGTTGGTGAAAATGTTGCCGGCAAGCTGCATGCCGTCGCCGGAGTCGCCCGAAAAGCGCACGGCCACTTTCTCGAGCTGGCGCACGCGCCCGGCGGCCTCATTTGTGTTGTTCATGATAGCAAACAGGTAATTTTATTTCAACAGATTAGCAAGCAATGTGGAAGGTTTTTGGCCCTTTGGCCTAAACCGAGGCAAAGATAGCTCAAATTACTCAAAAAACCTAATAAGCGGCCATCGGCCGGGCGCAATTGGAGGGATAACAAGGATTTTAGGAAGTTTAAAGAGTTTAGGGGCTCTAAGGACGACAGAGACCTTGGTGGGGCTTGCAGATTGGCGGGAAATGCGTAAATTTGTAGAATACAAAAATTATGGATCAAGAGGAATTCGACATACACAACAGCGCTGTGGAGCGCGACGGCGACTATGAGCGCGCGCTGCGCCCTGGGCGCTTCGAGGCGTTTGCCGGGCAGGAGAAGATCGTGGAGAATCTGCGCATCTTCGTTCAGGCGGCGCGCATGCGCGGCGAGCCGCTCGACCATCTGCTGCTCCACGGGCCTCCGGGTCTGGGGAAGACCACACTGTCGGCCATCATTGCCAACGAGTTAGGTGTGGGTTTCAAGGTTACTTCGGGGCCTGTGCTCGACAAGCCGGGCGATCTGGCCGGAATCCTTACGTCGCTTGAGGAGAACGACGTGCTTTTCATCGACGAAATCCACCGCCTGAGCCACACCGTGGAGGAGTATCTTTACTCAGCCATGGAGGACTACCGTATCGACATCATGATCGACAAGGGGCCCGGGGCGCGGTCGGTGCAGCTGTCGCTGTCGCCGTTTACTCTGGTGGGGGCCACGACGCGGTCGGGGTTGCTGACGCCGCCTCTGCGTGCGCGTTTCGGCATCAACTGCCATCTGGAGTACTACGACCACCCGACGCTGGAGCGCATCATACTGCGTTCGGCGGGACTTCTGGGGGTGGCATGCACGGCATCCGCGGCCCACGAGATCGCGATGCGCTCGCGCGGGACGCCACGAATCGCGAATGCCCTGCTGCGGCGCGTGCGCGATTTCGCCCAGGTGAAGGGCAACGGTTCGATTGACCCGGAAATAGCCCGCTACGGGCTGGAGGCGCTCAACATCGACCGCTACGGTCTCAACGAGATTGACAACAAGCTCCTTACGGTGATGATCACAAAGTTCAACGGCGGCCCTGTGGGTCTGACGACCATCGCCACGGCGCTGGGCGAGGATGCCGGCACCATCGAGGACGTCTACGAGCCGTTTCTGATCAAAGAGGGTTTCCTCAAGCGAACTCCGCGCGGCCGCGAGGTGACCGATCTGGCATGGCGGCATCTTGGCCTTGACCGTCCGGGATTCGGCGGCCTCTTCGGCGAGGGGTAAAGCCTGAAAGGCAATCACCGAACTGTAGGGACGCACGGTCTGTGCGTCCTGATAGGATAATTGATTCTCAGTTAGATGCCCGGACGCACGAGCCGTGCGTCCCTACAATAAGAGGAATACTTTAAATATTAATTTTTCCGGAAAAAATGGCCGGCATAAAAAGCTTATTCAAGGATACGGCTATCTACGGCATGAGCAGCATCGTGGGGAGGTTTCTCAACTGGTGTCTGGTGCCGATGTACACATATACCTTCGCTGCGGCGGAATATGGCGTGGTGACCAATCTCTACGCCTATGTGGCGCTGGTGCTCATAATCCTCACCTACGGCATGGAGACGGGCTTTTTCCGTTTCGCCAACCACGACCGCTGGACCGACCCGGGGCAGGTGTACACCACCTCGTTGCTCTCGCTGGGCTTCACGTCGATGGTGTTCATAATCGCGGCGTGCTGGCTCTCGCCCGAGATTGCGGTATGGCTCGATTGTCCGGGCCACGCCTCTTATATCTGGATGATGGCCATAGCGGTGGGTGTCGACGCCTATACGTCTATTCCTTTCGCCTATCTGCGCTACAAAAAGAAGCCTCTGCGCTTCGCCACGCTGCGCCTGCTCAATATAGCCATCAACATCGGGCTGAATCTCTTCTTCATTCTTGCGTGTCCGGCCATATGGCGGTCGAATCCGGAGTGGATCGGGTGGTTCTACAATCCCTCGTTCGGCATCGGGTACATTTTCCTTGCCAACCTGATAAGCTCGCTGGCGGTGCTCCTGATGGTGGTGCCGGAAATTCTGGCCGAGAACTACAATTTCAATTTCCGGCTGCTTCGCGAGATGCTGCGCTATTCATTCCCGATTCTGATTATCGGTATAGCGGGAATCATGAACCAGACAATCGACAAGATTCTCTACCCGATGCTTGTGGCCGACCACACGGAGGCCATGACGGGACTGGGCATCTACGGCGCCAACTACAAGATCGCTATCGTGATGGTGATGTTCATCCAGGCCTTCCGTTTCGCCTACGAGCCCTTCATTTTCGCGCAGAACCGCGAGAAAGGGGCCGACAAGACGCGCGCCTACGTGGATGCGATGACGTGGTTCGTGGTGTTCGGGCTTTTCATCTTCCTCGGGGTGATGTTCTATCTGCCTGTACTGAAATATTTTATCTCACCGGCCTATTTCGAGGGGCTTCGCGTGGTGCCTATAATCATGCTCGCCGAGCTGTTTTTCGGCATATTCTTCAACCTCTCGCTATGGTATAAGCTCACCGACCGCACAATCTGGGGCACATGGTTTTCGCTTCTGGGTCTGGCAGTTACGCTTGCGCTGAATATCGCCTTCGTGCCGCGCTACGGCTATATGGCCTGCGCATGGGCGGCCTTCTGCTGCTACGGGGTGATGATGGCGGCGAGCTACGCCGTGGGGCGCGTGAAGTATCCTATCGCCTACCGCGTGGGCGCGCTCACCTTCTATTTCGCCGTGGCGATGGGTCTCTGGGGCGTTTCGACGCTGCTCACCACGGGGGTGGAGTGGGTTGACTTCCCGACGCGGCTGCTGCTGCTCTGCGTGTTCTGCGGCATAGTTTATGTGGGAGAAATCCGCCGCCGTCGGAGGAGGGACGCCACAGCCGTATGATACTGTTTCTGAGCACGAATGACCTTCTCGGGGGTGCGGCGATGGTGACGTTCCGCCTCGTAGAGGCGTTGAGGCGCCAGGGGGAGGATGCGCGCATGCTCGTGGCCTGCAAGCAGAGCGACAAGCCATGGGTCGACACCGTCGACCCGCTACGCTTCCGCGTGGCCAAGGCTGTGGAGCGTGCAGGTATATTCGTGCGCAACGGCTTTGACCGCAAGGATTTATGGAAGGTTTCGGACGCCTCGACCGGATGCGGCGCCACGTCGCATCCGTGGATGCGCGAGGCGCGGGTGGTGGTGTTCGGTTGGATATGCCAGGGGTTGCTGTCGCTGGCCGACATCCGGAGGCTGGAGCGTACCGACAAACGCCTGGTATGGTGGATGCACGACTTATGGTGCGCCACCGGCATCTGCCATCTGCCGGCGCCGGGTTGTACGCGCTACACCGAGGGGTGCGGCCTATGCCCGTGGCTGCACGGCCGCGCAGGGCGTCGTGACCTTTCGGCACGCATCTTCGGCCGGAAGATGGAAATCCTCCGCAGTTTCCGTATACGCTATGCAGCCGTAAGCGCCTGGCAGCGCGACCGCTGCATGGAAAGCCCGATTTTTGAAGGAAAAAAAATCGAGGTGCTCGGCCACCCGCTGCAGATGGAGGAATTCCCCATCGTAACGTCGGACGAAGGACGTCGCGCCCTGGGCGCGCTTTCACCCCTGTTTGCCGAAGCGCTTGAAAGCGGCCGACCCATAATCGCCATGGGTGCGGCACGCCTCGACGACCCCGTGAAGGGGCTTCCAATAGCCATTGATGCGTTTAACGATTTGAACGACAGGCGCGACTCACCGCGCGGCGTGGCCGTATTGTTCGGAGCGCTGAAGAATCCTGACGCCTTGGCCGGGCTACGGTATCCGCACGTGCATATTCCTTATGTGGAGGCGCGGTTGCTTCCGCAGCTCTATGCGGCGGCCACAATAGTGCTCTCCACCTCGCATTTCGAGACCATGGGAGCTACCCTGATGGAAGGCATCGCCGGGGGCGCCACGGCCGTGACCTTCGGTACGGCCGGCCAGACCGACATTGTCGCAGATGGTGAAAACGGGTATATCGCCGCTTACCCGGACCCCGCATCCGTAGCCGACTGTCTGGCCCGCGGTCTTGCCGCACCATTTCCACGCGACGCCCAGCACCGCTCCATCGGCCGCCGCTTCGCCGCCGATACCGTCGGCCGCCGTTTCCTCCGCCTTCTTCACGGCTGACGGAAAAATAAATCTCCAGGGCTATAAACGGGCTTTGCGGGGGCGGCGTGGGAAGAGTTTGCGGATGCGGAGGAGTAGGGGTGCGGAGGCGCTGCCGGCCACGACGAGGCTCACGGCAAGGATGATGAGGAGGATACCGAGACAGTCGCGGGGGGTGAGGCGCTCGCCGAACACGAGGATGCCGATAACCACGGCTGTGACGGGTTCAAGGGCGCCGAGGATGGCCGTAGGGGTGGAGCCGATGTAGTGGATGGCGCGCGTGGTGCAGAGCAGGGAGATGGCGGTGGGAAAGACGGCGAGTCCGAAAAGGTCGGTCCATAGCCATGGCTGCGAGGGGGTGTCGATGCCTCCTTCGGCCAGTGCGACGCCGGGGAATAGGAGCCAGCCGAATGCGAGGACATAGAATGTGACCTTCACGGTGGGCATGCGGTCGAGCTGGGAGCGGCTGATGTAGACGAGGTAGACGGCATAGGAGAGCGAGGA
>OGXW01002015.1_pt1 | contig 14786 bp, 9 predicted proteins | sample 1576341 | NCBI WGS metagenome assembly OGXW01 (sample SAMEA3541592, study PRJEB24748) | human gut metagenome | biome: human gut; feature: human-associated habitat; material: faeces | place: China | collected 2012
TTATCAATAAATAAATATAAAATTGACAGTTATGGGAATTATTGGTAGCATTTTGTATTACAGTTAGAACGTGCTAACAAATCTTTGATTAATATAGCATGAAAGGAGGGATCCGGCAACATATTTTGTGCGATTGAAACGAAAAAATTTATCAACAAAATTTAGAAAATAATGAAGGAGAGACAAATGAAAAAGAATTGGAAAAGAATTGCATCATTGTTCCTGTCAGTGTTACTTTTACTGTCCATGACAGTTACTCCTGTAATGGCAGCAGAGGGGAAAGCAGCACCGACGGAAGTAAAATCATGTACAAGTAGTGGTTTATGGACCACCGTTTTGAATTTGGAATTTGAAGATACGACCTGGATGACCTGGATGAATGCAATTGATGGTGTCACAGTTAATGGAGAAGCATATAAAAAACAACAAATCAACAGCTTTGGTTCGGATACGAAAATCTGGGAAGTTGGAAATGTGACTGGTGCGTATGGAAGCTACACAGCATTGAAGTTTGCAATTCCGAGTGATCTCACATTCCCTGCAATGGTCAAAGTTACGGCAGAGGGATATCATGATTTAACAGTAGAAATTACAAAAGAAAAAGATGGGTACACAGCAACTGTAAAGAAAGATACAACTGGTGGAAATACAGAGGCTACATACACAGCAGAGACAGAGAAAGCTTCTAACGGTACAGTAGCACTGGATAAAGATAAAGACCTGAAAGCAGGAGATACAGTGACTGTAACAGCAACACCGGCTGAAAACTACGAGATTGATGCAGTGACAGTAACAACTGAGAACAATAAAAATGTTGACGTGACCGGTTCTGGAGAAACTTATACATTTACAATGCCGGCAGAAAATGTTACAGTATCCGCGACATTTAAGGAGAAAGCACCGGCACAAAATGGTGTAATTGAATTAAGCCAGGTCAGCATTGGAACAGATTACTTTAGGAATAACTGGGAACTTGAATTCAAAAATGCAGATGGTTATGTAGGGAAAATTACAGATGTGAAGGTAAATACTACAGCATGGGAAGAGAAGTCCTATAGCTTGTCAGCAGGTGGAGAATACAAAAAAGATACAGATAACAATAAACTTATCTTTGCAACAAAAGACTTTGTCGCTAATCCTGAAATTCCAGCATTGAAGAGCGGAGATGTAGTTGCAATTTCTGCAAATGGATATGATGATCTGATATTTAAGCTTATCATTGATACAAATGGAAACGCTTCTCTTGTAGAAGATGATGGTAAGGGAGATCCATACGAACTTCATGTAAAAATCGAAGGAGAATTTGAGGCGGCAATCGTAGGACAGAAAGATTACGATGGAGTGTCCAGTGCCAGCGTCGGCGGTTCCTCAAGCAATAAGAACAGTGCAGTGAAAGTATACGGCGCACTGGTAGAAAAAGGAAAAGACGTTGCTGACAAGGATTGGGAAGAGCTGGATAATATGTCTCAGATTAAATTGAATGGAAGCAAATGCAGTGTCAGCATCGTTCCAGATACAGCAAAAGGAACAGCTGCAGACAATGACAGCGGTATGCAGGGTGTTTATATGACAATCAGCAGTGATCTGACACTTAGCGGTACGCCAAAAGATCCTGGAAATTATCTGGTTTCTGTGTCTGTTGAGGATCAGCAGGGACGCAGCGCAGTCAGCAATACACTGCCATTCAGAATTTACAGCGGCGAGGAAACTCTTGCAGACCAGATGAAGAAAGAGAATTTTAAAGATTATGGAAATGGACTCTATGCATGGGATATTATGGAACCATGGGCGATCAGTAAATTTGGAAGTAATGTAAACGGTGAGAAAGAGAGCGTCCGTGTGCCAGCGTATCTGGAGGCATGGTTCGGTTCCCACGAGAGCGGAACTTACGGATATCTGGGGTATGACATTCCATGGAAGCAGGTCGTAGCTGGAAATATTCCTCAGACACTTTATATTCCGAAAGGCTGCAATCTGACACTGACAAATATGGAAGTACTCAGCAGTGTACATATTATTGTAGAAAATGGTGGTAAACTGACACTTTCCGATTCTGTTGTACAGGGAATTATCGATGTACAGAGCGGAGGAACATTTTCTATGAACTATGATTCTTTCAACAACGAATTTACAACAGGAGCGTCTCTGTGTGGACAACTTCGTCTTGCAGACGGTGCTGTTTTGGAAAATGCAGCAATTTACTCTCATGCAAATTATCTTGCAAATGGAGATCTGACAGACCGTACAACTTCTGAGCCGGTTGTAGTGGCAAATGGAAATGTAACCGTAAAGGGTACGGTAGCTATATTAGGTGATGATAGCGGAAGCGATATCGGACAGACAGCACTCTGTGTAAACGGAACTCTGACTCTGGCAGATAAAGATACAACACTTGTAGCTTACGGCGGAAGCGGAAAGACACTGCTTGATACACACGGTGGAACAGCTATTGACCTTACAGAGGGCAGTCAGATTACAGGAGACGGAAAGTTAGTTGCAATCGGTGGAGATGTTCTCTGGGGAAATGGTGGAAATGCTGTATCCGGAAAAGGAACAATTGCAACGAAAAAAGTATTCCTTCAGGGAGCAACAGCTAATACATCGAAAAAAGCAGAGGCTGGAAAAGCTATTGATGGAAATGTAAAAGTTATCAGTTCCAGCACTCATATTGAAGACGGAACAATGATCAGCGGTGCTGAGAATGATCCGTTAGCCGATTTATACTGGAAAGCTGGAATTAATGCACTGCCTCCATTAGAGAAGTTTACAACAACAGATAACGGAAATAATGGTTCCGATAATGGAAATAATGGTTCCGATAATGGAAATAACGGTTCCGACAATGGGAACAACAGCAATAATGGTAATTCTGGAAACAATGGAAAGACTACATCTGCAACTAAGACTGCAGCAAATGTGAATTCAGTTAAGACAGGAGATACAAACAATGTATTACTCTGGGCTGCACTCTTTGCAGTTTCCTGTGCAGGAATGGCAGGTATTACAGTAGTTGCTAAGAAAAGAAAATAGTATACAGCAGATGTAAATTTGCTAATATAAAAATGCGACCGGTATTCATGCCGGTCGCAAAAATATTCTATACTAGAAGTAAAAAATTTACTAATGAGAAAGCAGTGTTTGCATAGCTTAAATATTAGCCGGTGATTTTTGATTCTCTGTAAGTATGTATCAACAGTGGTAATTCTGCCACTAGCATTCCAATCCAGCCTGCCAGGTAGGAGAACGGCAATGCTTCAATTCCAAATCCCCATACAAGTACGAGCGGTGCGGCAACAAGAACCCGAAGCCCCATATTGACAAAACTGCTGATCAGGGTAATCTTCAAATCACCGATTCCACGGAAGAATCCCTGAAGTCCATTGGTGATAGCCGGCAAGATATACATTATGGAAATCAGGTGCAGATAAGTAACACCGTGCCCGATAACTTCCTCATCTTTCACAAAGAGCATCATCAGATGTCTTGCAAAAACAAAACAGACAATAAAAATGAGGATGCCGTAAATGGTCTCCAGTACCAGTCCACATCGGAAGCCTTCACGCATCCGGTCATTTCTTTTCGCCCCCTTATTCTGCGCCATAAGTGCTGTCATGGCGTGGGCTATATTCTGCTCCGGGGTATAGGCAAAGTCATCAATCCGGTTGACCGCGGTAAATGCAGCGGCAACAGACACACCCATAGTATTAACAATTGCCTGAACACCGATTTTTCCGAGCTGTACAGTTGCCTGTTGCATTGCAGATGCCCAGCCGTATGCAATTGTACGCTTTAACAGGGAACGGTCGAAAATGAGCCATTTCTTTCCTAATTGAAGGAGTGGTACTTTTTTCTGCACATAGATCATACAGAAAATACAACACAGTGCCTCACTGATAACAGTGGAAACAGCGCAGCCATTACTTCCTGCTTTCAGTACAATGATAAAAAACAAATCTCCGAAAACATTAAGAATCGCACTTATGATCAAAAAATACAGTGGTGAATTACTGTCTCCGAGGGCTCTTAATGTACTGGAGAAAAAATTATATAAAAATGTAAACATAAGTCCTACAAATATGATGCGAAGGTAAGAAGTCGTCATATCCAAAATAGATGCGTCTACCTGTAGCAATCTGAGAAGTGATTTCGCAATTCCAATACTGAGAATGGTTAGAATTACAGAAAATACAGATCCTGAAATCATAGTCGTACTGATCTGGCGAGAGAGTGTGTCGTAATCTTTCGCCCCGTAATACGTGCCGATCAGAATACTCGCGCCCATGCACAGACCATTCAGAAACAGAATGACCAATGTCGTGACCGGATTGCAGATACCGACCGCAGCCAGTGCCTCTTTTCCGATAAAATGTCCCACAATAATGCTGTCTACGGCGTTGTAAGTAAGCTGGAACAGATTTCCCAGTACAAGTGGAATTGTAAATCTAATAAGCATGGGCATAATCTTACCCTTCGTCATATCCTGTGTCATAATATCTCTCCCTGGTGTAAAACTAAACAGCGCAGGATATCCGCTCATATAAATGAAACGGTTTTCCTGCGCTTTTGATGATATTACTTCCATGTCCATTCGTCAATTGAAATCTTTACCTGAGATGAATTCCATTTATTAATCATTAATCATAATCCGAATGATTTCTTCATTTGTTTCTTTCATGCCGTCTTTTCCGAGACGTCCCACATTATCAATGGTTCCCTCGATTCCTTTTGTGATGATGCCATCACCGGCGTAGAACTGCTGCCCCTGCAGGTACATATTGTAACCAAGTATTCCGGCATCTACGGAAGCTGCGATTTTGGCTGCACAGGAAGCTTTTGCTCCGTCGCAGACCATACCGGATACGATCGCGAGTGCGTTGACAACAGTATGGATCACTTCTTCATATCCACCGCCGCACAAGTATGCGATTCCAGCTCCGGCAGCGGCTCCGGCGCTGACAGCTCCGCAGTAAGCAGAGAGGCGCCCGATTCCGGTTTTCTGGTGGATTGCGATCAGATTGGAAAGTGCCAGTGCGCGGTAAGTCTTATCTTCGTTAGTGTGTAGCTCTTTTGCATATTCCAGAACAGGGAGAGAACAGGTCATTCCCTGATTTCCACTTCCGGAGTTGATAACGACCGGAAGCTCACAGCCATTCATTCGCGCATCAGATCCGGCAGCAGCGCGAGCTTTTGCGCGTGTGCGGACGTCGTTGCCGTAAGTATTAAGAAGTACAGTTCCAATATTAGCACCGTAATTTCCGGCGAGTCCTTCATCGGCGATTGCGCTGTTATACTCAATCTGACGGGACAGGACTTCACGGATATCGTCGATGTCAGCCATATTAATAAAATCCCAGATAGACTTTACATCCAAAAGAGTACGGTCAGTCAGTCCTTCTTCGCTTGCACCTTCAACTGGTACATAGTGAAGGATTTTTCCATTTTTTTCAATTCTTACAATGTTTGTATGATAGTTGGCAATACGGACTTTAGCAGAATCCTTTCCGGCAAATACTTCAACGATGATGTCGAAGATACAGCCGTTATCAATATGCTCGACGGTAATCTCAGTTTCTTCGAGATACTTTGCCATTTCTTTTGTCTGTGCTTCTGTTACATCAGAGATAACTTCCAGTTCTTTAGAAGCATCTCCGGCAATGATTCCGGCTGTAGCAGCGGCCGGGATTCCTTTTAAATGATTCGTGTTCGGAACGATTACACTTTTTACATTTTTAATAATGCTTCCGCTTGCTCCGATATGTACGCGCTCCGGTATGCAGCCCAGCACTTCACGGGCTTTGGCAGCAGCGTAAGCCAGAGCAATTGGCTCGGTACACCCCATAGCCGGTATTAATTCTTCTTTTAATATCTGGATATATGCCTGATATTTAATATCTTCTTTTGTCATGAAAACCTCCAAATGCCAGTTTTCTCCTGGCAATAATAAAAAATGTTCGACTTGAATTTATTGAACCATATTTTCGGAGAAAATGCACCTGTTATTTAAAAATTTGATGAAATTAAATGTTGTAAGAAATACTGATGACATTCTTGAATTATTTATATTCACTTTTGGGATAGATTTTTCACTATTGATTAACTTGAAGCTGACAGTTATGCTAAAAAGTGGTATACTGTACATGATACTGTAACATATTTTTCTGCATATTTCTGCAATCCATATCGCAGTAATGGTAGCTTAGAGATAATTTGAGATAATTGTAGGGCGTGAGGACATACTATGACAGAGGGGAAAATGATAAAGAACAGACAGATGAATATGCTGATAATGATTGCAATTATTGTTGGAATTTGTATTCCGCTTTTCTTTACCGCGGTTCAGATTGGCGTATTTGCGAAAGAGCCAGTCGTAGAAGCCAGGCAGGAAGTGACAGATGAGAGTGCTCCGGTACTCCGCGTGGCGGTTGATGATGGGTTTTGCCCAATGTCATTTTATGATGCGGACGGGAATTTATCCGGTCTTAACGTGGAGTTGATCACGATGGTTGCTAATCAGCTTGGAATGCGGCTGGAATTCGAGTGTGGTGACTGGATGACGTGCCGGCAGAATCTGGAGGAGGGAAAAGCAGATGCAATTCTCGGTCTGGAGACATTTTCAAATATGCAGCATGTATTAAAGACAGTTCCGGTGACAACAGACCAGCTTAATATATATGGAAAGAATAAGATTGAGAGTATCGGTGCTCTTGCGAACAAGAAAGTTGCAGTGATGGCAAGATCTGTAATTATGACAATATTTGATCTGCAGTGCGAGTATGTGGAGTACAACACGAATTCAGAGATTTTGAAAGCAGTCGAAAATGGTGAGGTGGATTATGGAATCTGCCATAAGGCTGTTGCAGAGAAGATTATCGAGAAAGAAAATCTGAGTGTTGTACCAAGCCTTACGATCATGAACAGCTTCCTGACATTTGGCGTGTGGGAAGACAAAGAAGAATTAAGAGACCAGATGAATACGATCCTTAAGTATTATGCGAATCAGGGAACGCTTGCAAGTCTGGAAAATAAATGGATCGTGAACTATTCAAGAAATCGTTCCCTTAGTTATGTTATAGAGCAGAACAAGGTCTTTTATGTAGCATATCTGATCACATGGTTATTTGTTATGTTTCTTCTGAGCATACTAAAAGCAGACTATTCCAGAAAGCAGCATTACATTGCGACGCTTCTGGAATATCAGTCAGAATTAGAAAAATCCAGCCAGGAAGTCATGCGGGCAAATCAGGCGAAGAGCGACTTTCTGTCACATATGACCCACGATATACGGACGCCGATCAATGGCATAATGGGAATGGTCGAGGTTATCAAAAAGAATTGTTCCGACCAGAATAAGGTAGATGAATGCCTGGATAAAATTCAAAAAGCCTCCGGACACCTGTTGGACCTCCTTAATGATGTGCTGGATATGAGTAAACTGGAGAGTGGTAAGATTCAGTTAGAACAGATTCCATTTGAACTGGAAAAGGAGATGAAAGAACTTCAGACCATTATGGAGACTCAGGCAGAAGAAAAAGGATTGACGGTTTTTTGGGATATGACGGGAATCTGCCATAATGAGCTGATTGGAAGCCCGTTACATATGAGAAGAATACTTCTGAACCTGCTCAGTAATGCGGTCAAATATAATAAAAAGGGTGGAGAGATCCATCTGACTGTAAACGAAATTATGCAGAACGATAAGACTGCTTTGTTTGAATTCAAGGTCGCAGACAATGGAATCGGTATGAGTGAATCTTTCATAAAAGATAAATTATTCCAGCCGTTCGTACAAGGAGCGGGAGAAGCCAGAACAAAGTATCAGGGAACCGGACTTGGAATGTCCATTGTCCAGAGAATTGTCCGGGAAATGACAGGCTCTATTGATGTCGAGAGTAAAGAAGGAGAAGGAACCACATTTACTGTAACATTGCCATTTGCGATTAATCGCAGTGAAAATGTGCCAAAGACCATAGAGGAACAGAAACCAGACATTAGTGGCATGAAGATCCTGGTCGTAGAGGATAATGACCTGAATCTGGAGATCGCCCAGTTTATGCTGGAGGAAGATAAGGCAGTCGTAGAGGTCGCAAGAGATGGACTTCAGGCAGTAGAAGCATTTAAAAACAGCCGGGAGGGCGAACTCGAAGCAATCCTTATGGATATTATGATGCCGAATATGGATGGAATTGAGGCAACAAAGACGATTCGAAGTCTTGACCGTGCTGATGCAAAAAGTATCCCGATCATTGCCATGACAGCAAATGCATTTGTAGAAGATATGAGAAAGACAAAAGAAGCAGGTATGAATGAACATCTGACAAAACCTGTAGATGGTGAAAAATTACTTCAGGTACTTTACAACTATAAAAAACAGGGATTTTAACATAAAAGAACAGGAATAACACCGGCAGAAATGCCGGTGTGAGAGGAGAGATTTATGAGCCATATAGCAGACTGGCTTACGGCAATCGGACATAATCATTACAAATTGAAGCTGAAGTGTTGAGAGATGGCAAGAACCGGAAAGTAAAAATTATGCTTCGTTATGAGTGGATTTACAGAAAGCCTGAAAAAAATAGATAAAAAAGTATTTATGTTTTAGTATATCCATGTATTGACATGAGGTTATAATATTTATAAAATACAGACAGAAAGGGAGCGTGAAAAAATGAAAATCGCATTATTAGAACCAATTGGAGTATCAAAAGAAGTTATTGATGAGTTATCAGCACCGATTACAGAAAAGGGACATGAATTCGTATATTATGATACCAAAACAACAGATCCGGCAGAACTTGCCAAGAGAAGTGAAGGCTGCGACATTGTTATGATCGCTAACAATCCGTATCCGACAGAGGTTGTAGAGAAAGCGGACGCATTGAAGATGTTATCTGTAGCATTTACAGGAATTGACCACATCGGAACAGACAAGTGTAAAGAGAAAAATATTATGATCTGTAATGCAGCAGGATACTCAAACCAGACAGTTGCCGAGCTTATCATTGGTATGGCGATTGACGCATTGAGACATGTAGTAAAAGCTGACGGACTTGTAAGAAATGGTGGAACAAGTGCAGGCCTTGGCGGAAAAGAAATCTGCGGAAGAACGGTCGGAATTATCGGACTTGGGCAGATCGGACTCATGGCAGCAAAATTATTCCAGGCATTTGGCGCTAAAGTTATCGCTTACAACAGAAGCGAGTCTGAGGAAGCAAAAGCACTTGGAATCGAGTATAAATTATTAGAGGAAGTATTATCAACAAGTGATATCGTATCACTGAATCTTCCACTGAATGCAGAGACGAGAGGATTCCTGTCAGCAGATAAGATTGCACTTATGAATGAGAACACAATCTTCATCAACTGTGCAAGAGGACCGATCGTAGACAACGAGGCACTTGCGAAAGCGCTGAATGATGGCAAGCTTGGATATGCATGCGTTGACGTATTTGATATGGAGCCGCCGATCCCGGCAGATTATCCATTGCTTCAGGCTAAGAATACTTTATTGACACCTCATCAGGCATTCATCTCCGAGGAGTCTATGGTAAGAAGAGCAAAGATTGTATTCGATAACGTGACCGCTTATCTTGACGGCAAGCCGGTCAACGTATGTAAGTTGTAAGAATAAAAAAGACAAAAAAATAGAGAATGATATAGTACTTTGATAATTTCACATATTTACAAAGTTCTAAGTATGAAAGGCAGTTTCGTAAAAGTCAGCCAAATAGAGCAGACTTATCGAAACTGCCTTTTGTTGCCAAGCATACGACAAAAAGGTCCACCGGACCTTTTTTAGTTTGAAATCTATACTAAAAGTTTGAAAATTCAGTTTATATGCCACGAAAAGATGTAAACACTTACACAAATAAAAATTAAAACTTCTAAAACTATAAGGGAAAATAAAAATAGCCAATAACTTGTGGATATTATACAAAAATAGATACAATAATTTGTCGGAAAAGTCAATAAAAACGACCTTGATTTCGTCAAGATTTTGACATATACTTTATAACAGAATGTAAGCACTTACACAATGAAGGAGTGAGAGGCTGCAAAAATATAACAGTTAACCAGAAAAGCATGGTATCGAAAGGAGACTCCAAAGATGATGAAATGGAAACGAATTGTCAGTGCAGCTGTCTGTGTATGCATGGCAGGAATGCTGATAACGGGATGTGGAAGCAAATCGGATTCCTCTTCAAAGAAGCGTATTATCCGTGTAGCTCTTTCACAGTCTGAGGAACACCCTGAGTACAAGGGTATGGAGACATTTAAAAAGTATGTCGAAGAGAAACTCGGTGACAAGTATGAAGTTCAGCTTTATCCAAATGAGCTTCTTGGTGGACAGACAAAAGCAATTGAGCTGACTCAGACTGGTGCGATTGACTTTACGATTGCCGGAACACCGAACCTTGAAATATTTGCCGATGTATATGAAGTATTCAGTATGCCGTATCTGTTTACATCTGAGGACGCTTATTTTGCAGCTATGAATGATACAGATTACATGAATAAAATTTATGCATCTACAGAGGATACGGGACTTCAGGTTGTAACATGGTACAACGTAGGTACAAGAAACTTCTATGCAAAGAAAGCAATCAATACACCAGATGACCTGAAAGGTCTGAAGATGCGTGTGCAGCAGAGCCCGGCAAGTATCAAGATGTGTAATGCATTTGGCGCAGCCGCATCTCCGATGGCATTTGGAGAGGTATATACAGCAATTCAGCAAGGAGTTATTGACGGAGCAGAGAACAATGAGCTTGCTCTGACAGATAATAAGCACGGTGAGGTTGCAAAATACTACAGCTACACGATGCATCAGATGATTCCGGACGTTCTGATTGCAAACTACAAGCTCCTCAATGACATGAGCGAGGAAGACAGAGAAGTATTTGAGGAAGCTGCAAGACTTTCTACAGAGACAGAGCTCAAAGATTGGGAGACAGATGTAGAGACCGCTAAGAAAACAGCAACAGAAGATATGGGCGTTCAATTTATTTATCCGGATATCAGTCTTTTCAAAGATAAAGTAAAGAACGTACAGAAAGAAATGCTGGAAGACAATCCGAATATCAAGGATCTGTATGAGCATATTCAGAAATATAACAAACAATACGAAGGGGAGGGAAAATAAATGGAAACATTACATACAATCAGAAAATGGTTAGATAGAATTGTTGGAACCATTTGTATCTTCCTCTTTGCATTAATGGTAGTTGTAGGAAGTTATCAGATTATCACAAGATTCATATTTAATAACCCGAGTACCATTTCCGAAGAGCTTCTGACATATTCATTTGCATGGATGGCCATGTTTGCAACAGCTTATGTATTCGGAAAACGTGACCACATGAGAATGACATTTGTCGTAGACAAGCTGGCACCTGCACAGAGAAAAGTGTTGGAAATCGTGCTGGAAATCCTTGTCATTGCATTTGCAGTCATCGTACTGATCTATGGTGGATTTAACATTATGGGACTGACTATGACTCAGAAGACAGCTTCCCTTGGAGTTATGATGGGACAGGTATATGCAGTCGTTCCGATTTCCGGAATCCTGATTGCGATTTATGGAATTTTAAATGTAGTTGATCTGTGTAAAGGTTACGAGAGAAAAGAAGAGGAGGAGAAATAATTATGAACACTGCACTTGTATCCGGACTGATTATTTTAGTCCTCTTGGTTATCATGCTGATCGCTGGTGTGCCGATCGCAGTAGCACTTGGTGTATCTTCCGTATGTGCAATTCTTCCAATCATGGATCTGAATGTAGCCGTACTGACCGGATGCCAGAGAATCTTCTCCGGTATCTCTGTATTCAGCCTGCTTGCTATCCCGTTCTTTATTCTTGCAGGAAATATTATGAATAAAGGTGGTATCGCCGTAAGACTGATTAACCTTGCAAAATTAATTACAGGACGCGCTCCTGGAGCACTTGCTCAGACAAACATCCTTGCAAATATGTTATTTGGTTCTATTTCCGGATCTGGTACAGCAGCAGCTTCTGCTATGGGATCTATCATCGGACCAATCGAGAAAGAAGAGGGATATGATCCGAACTTCTCAGCAGCAGTTAACATTGCAACAGCACCGACAGGACTTCTGATCCCGCCAAGTAACGTAATGATCACATACTCACTGGTCAGTGGAGGAACTTCCGTAGCAGCCCTTTTCATGGCTGGTTACATTCCGGGAATTCTCTGGGGACTCGCTTGTATGTTGGTTGTATATGTGATTGCAAAGAAAAAAGGCTACCGCGCAAAAACACGTTTTACAGCATCTGAAGCTGGAAAGATCATCCTTCAGGCTCTGCCTTGTCTGCTTCTGATTGTAATCGTAATTGGTGGAATCATCTTCGGTATCTTTACTGCAACAGAAGGTTCCGTAGTGGCCGTAGTATACAGCTTGCTTCTGTCATTGTTTGTATACAAATCAATCAAGATTAAAGAATTGCCGAAAATCCTTCTGGACAGTGCTGAAATGACAGGTATCATCATTTTCCTGATCGGTGTATCCAGCATCATGTCATGGGTTATGGCATTTACAAATATTCCAGAGCTGGTATCTACCGCATTGCTTTCATTCAGCAGTAACAAATTTGTCATTCTGTTCCTCATCAATATTATCCTTCTGATTGTTGGAACATTTATGGATATGACACCGGCCTGCCTGATTTTTACACCAATCTTCCTGCCTGTATGTACAGCACTTGGAATGAGCTCTATTCACTTTGGTATCATGATGATCTTCAACCTGTGTATCGGAACAATCACACCACCGGTTGGAACAACACTGTTTGTTGGTGTTAAAGTTGGTAAAGTACAGATTGAGACAGTATTCAGACAGTTGCTCATATACTTCGCAGCAATCTTTGTAGTACTGATGCTCGTAACATATATCCCGAACTTAAGCCTGTGGCTGCCGAAACTGATGGGATACATCTAGGGTAAAATTTAATATAAGTTGCACAACTAAAAGCACGCAGATATGAATGATTTTCTATGACTGCTGCGCCGCATATTATTGATTTTCTACGCAAACTCGCCTAAAGGACAGGCTCAGACAAAGCTCCGAAAATCAAGCTATGCTCGCAGTCATGACGAAAATCACACAATCATCTGCGTGCTTTTTACTTGTGCTTAAATATAGAATTTTATGATGGGATGTTGCGTTGGTTGTGATGTATGCAATTTGCTCATAAAAGTGTAAATATATGTAAGCAATTCACTCATAAAATTGTGAATATAAGTATTAAATTCGCTCATAAAATTGTGAGACAGCGCAAATAATTCACTCATGAAATTGTTGGAGCATTGAATAAACAATGAAAATATGGTAATCTTAGTATGTGAGGTGAATTGTATGTATTTGAGACGGAAAATAGATGATTATTTGAAAGAATGGAAAAATAGTGAGGAACGTAAGCCTTTGATTATCAAAGGTGCAAGGCAGATTGGAAAGACGGAGTCTATCCGTAAGTTTGCAGAAGAAAATTATACTTCGGTTATAGAAATTAATTTTGTGGAGGAGCCAAAGTATCGTACAATTATTGTGGACGGATATGGGGCGGATGAGATTGTAAAAAGCATTTCCAGAATTGATCCGCAGAAGCAGTTTATTCCGGAGGAAACATTGATATTTTTTGACGAGTTGCAGGAATTTCCGGAGATTGCGACTTCTCTTAAATTTTTTGCTCAGGACGGACGATTTGACATTATATGCAGCGGGTCTTTGCTGGGAATTTCATATCAGAGGATTGAAAGTAACAGTGTTGGATACAAGAATGATTACACGATGTATTCTATGGATTTTGAGGAATTTTTGTGGGCGAAGGGATATCAAGACGATGTGATAGAAGATATGCTGGAGCATATGTGCCAAGGGAAAGCATTTGGAAAGGCAGAGCTTTATACATTTGAGGAAGCATTTCTTGATTATTGTATTTTAGGGGGACTTCCGGCAGTGGTTCGGGAATATATCAGCACGAATACATTTACAGGAACATTACAGATGCAGACGCAGCTTTTGGAAGACTACAAGGAAGATATCCGCAAGTATGCTGACGGATTGGATCAGACTCGTATATTGAATGTATTTCAGCATATCCCGGTGCAGCTTGCGAAGGATAATAAAAAATTCCAAATATCGAAAGTGGCAAAAGGAGCAAGGTTCAAAGATTATCGAGGGTGTATAGAATGGCTGAGGGATACGGGACTTGTAAATGTATGTTATTGTCTGCAATATCCGGAATTGCCATTAAAAGGTAATTATGATGAAGAAAAGTATAAGCTTTATTATTTTGATACGGGAATGCTGGTAGCGATGCTGGATGAGGAAGCTCAGGAAGATTTGCGTGCGAATAAAAATATGAATGTATATAAGGGCGCTTTGTATGAGAATGTCGTAGCTGAAGCACTCGTGAAAAGCGGGTATGGTCTGTACTATTATAAAAAAGAAAATGCTACGCTAGAGGAAGACTTTTTTGTAAGGACGAGAGATTCTCTTGTGCCGGTGGAGGTAAAGGCAACCAATGGACGGTCAAAGTCTTTACGGACATTAATTAAAAGTGAAAATTACCCGGATATCAAGTTTGGAATAAAATTAATTAAAGGGAATATAGGGATAGAGAATGATATTCACACATTTCCATATTTTTGTACATTTTTGCTGAAGAGATATATCAGCTGGGAGATGTCTTCCACCTCTATAAGTGGTGAGAAGAAACAAGCTGGTATCAGTGGTGGGAGTCAATCCCTCAGCTGATATAGCCTCCGGCAGGG
>OGXW01002029.1_pt1 | contig 14723 bp, 10 predicted proteins | sample 1576341 | NCBI WGS metagenome assembly OGXW01 (sample SAMEA3541592, study PRJEB24748) | human gut metagenome | biome: human gut; feature: human-associated habitat; material: faeces | place: China | collected 2012
CCTGGATTTTCGCTGCGTCCCCTCTGCGATACCGCAGTGCTTGTCGAGCACTTGTTTGAGACTACAGGCTCAAACCGAGCGCAGACCCGCGCGGTATCGCAGAGGGGACGCAGGGAAAATCCTCCACCGCATAGTTATTCAATCTCAGCTTTTAAAGCCAAAGCGCACCAAGCACTGCCCCACAAGCCATAAACACCTCACACAGCGACAAAAAGCACCCCGCCAGGTCCCCGGTCGTTCCTCCGAAATACTTCATCGCATTCCGATAATAAAGGGCATAAACCAGAATCGCTATTCCATAAACCAGAAGACCCAGTTTCCAGTCCACCAGCAGCATCCCGGCCAGCAGTATCAGCAGATACACACACATCGTGGCTTTTACCTGCCGATCCTTCGCCCCGCGTGCCATAGCAGAAACCGATCCGGTCTTTTTTGCCTTCGGAAATGTCACGATCGCCAGCCCGCTTAATGTCCGGGACAGACAAAATGTAAAGGGGATCATCGCCAGGGCGCGGGCACTGATCTGGCTGTATACACCATAATAAAACATAAAGTAAACCGCACAGGTAATCACCGCAAATGCTCCGGAATTCGAATCCTTCAGGATCTCCAGCCGGCGCTCACGTTCCTGCCATGAACTCATCGCATCTGCCGTATCCAACAATCCGTCCAGGTGGATCCCTCCGGTAAGAAACCATGGGATCAATGTCAGGATCACGGTATAAAAGGCTGAGGAAAGCCCAAGATACGTTCCGAACGTCCCCCACAGCCAGGTTACTCCGCCGATGGCAACACCGATCCATGGGAAAAAGCACATGGCATATGCCATATTTTCTTCATTCCATTCACACTGGGGCATCGGGATCTTCGAATACATGGAAAATGCAATCAGAAAACTATGATAAAATTTCTTCATTTTTTCTCTCCTCGCCTGTCTTTTTATGAAAAATCGGAATTCCGTAGACAACCTCTGTGACCGTATCTGCGATCTGCGCCATCTGACAGTTGATCGCACCAAGCTTTTCCAGATATTTTTCTGTCTCCGGATCGTAGGTGATGCCGTCGGAAAAGACCTCGTTCGTCACTACCACCAGATTTCCTGCCTGCTCCAGCAGATGGTGGATTCCATTCAGGATCGCCTTCACAGTATTGTCCCCGGCTCCGCCTTCCTGATAGATCTCATTTGCCGTCAGATTCGACATGCACTCCAGCAGTACATCTGCCCCCTGCGGTATCGTAAGATGCTCCAGATCCGTATAACGCTCAATCGTCGTAAACTTTTTCTCTGCCCGCATGGCGCGATGTCTCGCGATCCTCCGGTGGCTTTCTTCATCAAACGGGTACATCGTCGCAATATAGATTCTGTTGTTCCCCTGACAATCCAGGATACACTGTTCCGCAAATGCAGATTTTCCGCTGCCGCTTCCTCCTGTTACTACATGAAACATCTCTGATTTCCTTCACTTTCTCTTCTTACACCAATGGCACATAATTTTCCATCTGATTATCGGAAAACGTGCACATGCCTCCATATACCGCCAGCGCCATATCAAGGATCGGATAAATCGTTACCGCTCCGGTTCCCTCACCGAGACACATATCACAGTCTAAAAATACCGGAATATCCAGTGCCTCCAGGATCATCATTGTTGCCGGTTCTTTTGATTTGTGTGATGTGATTACATAATCTTTCACTGCCGGACAGATCCGGATCGCACACAATGCGGCCACACAGGAGATGAATCCATCAGCAACCACCGGGATCCGACAGGCTGCTCCGCCTAAGAATACCCCTGCCATACCGGCGATATCGAGTCCGCCTACTTTCGCGAGCACATCGATCGGATCTTCTTTCTTCGGTTTATGCAAGGCAATCGCATCTCTGATCACAGAAATTTTCTTTTTCAGTCCTGTACCGGAAAGTCCTGCACCGCGTCCGGTTACCTCTGCCGGATCCTGTTCCAGTAAAACGGCAGTCACTGCGCTGCTGGTCGTTGTATTGCCGATTCCCATCTCACCGGTTGCTATGATTCCATACCCTTTTTCTTTGAGTTCTTCCACCATATGGATGCCGACTTCGAGTGCCTGAACAGCCTGTTCTCTTGTCATGGCAGGCTCTTTCGCCATATTTTTTGTTCCGTACATCACTTTATGCTGAAGAATCGTGCTGTCCGTGGCAATCCCGATATCCACCGGGAAGATATCTGCACCTGCTTTTTTACAGAGGATACTTGCTGTGGCCTTTTCTTTCAGAAAATTTTCGGCTACGATTTTGGTCACTTCCTGTCCGCTCTGTGTCACACCTTCTTCCACTACACCGTTATCGGCGCACATGACCACCAGAGCTTTTTTCTTCAGGTCCACTCTGGCATTCCCTGTCATACCGGCGATACGAACAACCGTATCCTGTAGCCGTCCCAGACTGTGAAGCGGCATGGCAATATTGTTCCAGTGTGCCAGAGCCGCTTCCATGGCTGTCTCATCTGCCGGATGTATCTTCTCCAGCGTTTCCTCTAACGTCATACTTATGCCTTCCTTTCCTCACAGGTGCGTAAGAACTGTTCCGGCACCTGCAGATTGCTGTAATAATACATATGTGGAAATCCGCTCATTCCCTGTCTGTCGCTGTGTATACAGTTCCAGGACCGACTGCTCAGTGGTTTCCTGGCCGTATAGCTTTCTCCGCAATTATCCGAATCGAAATAATGAAATTCATGGGCCCGGATTCCTCCCACATTCTTCCCAAAACACGTTCCGTCTTCCAGGGTAATATAACCGAATCTGGTAAGCCGGGGCGTACGCCAGGATTTGCCGGAAATAACACCGGCCATTGGCCAGCTGTGTCCTTCCATGTCCTCCATCTCCTGATGCAGATACATAAAACCACCGCATTCTGCCATATAGGGAATACCTGCCTGTACCGCTTCACGAACAGAAGTAAGCATTTTTTTATTCTCACTCAGTGCTTTTGCATACAGTTCCGGATATCCGCCATGAAAAAGCATTCCGTCTATATTTTCCGGGAGTTTTTCATCATGAATGGGAGAAAAGGGAATCAGCTGCGCACCCATTTCTTCCAGAAGTTCCAGATTGTCCTGGTAGAAAAAGCAGAACGCTTCATCCTTCGCCAGAGCGATCCTTACGGTTCTTTTTGTATGATAATCGGTCAGTGGTTCCTGAACAGGAAGTTCCTCTGCATCTTCTGCCAGTTCCAGAAGTCCGTCAATATCCACGGATCTTTCCAGGATCTCTGCCAGTTTCATCAGTTTATCATGCAGATCTGCGATTTCTTCCGGCATCACCAGACCCAGATGACGGCTTTCCAGCACGCAGTCCTTCACCACCGGAACATACCCGTACACTTTCACCGGCAGGGTTTCTTCGATAATCTGCTTTAACCGCGGATACATCATTGGGGATATCTGATTCAGAATCACACCACGGATCTGACTGTCTTCTCTGTATTCCACAAAGCCCTTGACAAAAGCTGCCGCAGACAGACTCATTCCCTTTGCATTTACGATCAGCACCGCGGGGGTTTTTGTGATTCTTGCCACATCATAGGCACTAGCTTTCGGAGAGATCCCCGCAAGTCCGTCATAGTAACCCATCACGCCTTCAATCACAGAAATCTCACAGTCTCTTGCATTTTTCTCCAGAAGATACCGCAAGGTATCTTCCTTTGCAAAAAAGCTGTCCAGGTTCCTGCTTTTTGTTCCGATCACACGGCTGTGAAACATCGGGTCAATATAATCCGGTCCACACTTGAAAGAAGCAACCTGCAGGTTTCTGTTTTTTAATGCCTGCAGCAGTCCGCAGGTGAGCAGTGTCTTTCCGCTTCCGCTCGCGGCTGCCCCGAGAAGGATGCGCGGCACTTTGCGTTTGTTATTCATTTGTTTCTTCCTTTCCCCGGCAGGAAATCACATAGACCGGATTCTGTCCCATCATCAGATGATAAGATCCCGCTTTTTTGCCTTTTGCTACCTGCACCTGTGCGATATCCACCTGCTCAAATGGCAAAACATTCAGACAGTTCATGGCCTCTCCCACGGATTCGAGAGCGATGCAGTTGATCACCACACGGATCCCGGGATTCTTCGAAAGCAGCAGTTTAAGGATGTCTTTCATGTTACCGGAGGAGCCTCCGATAAAAGCATGGGTCGGTACCGGCAGATCCACGCAGGCTTCCGGCGCCAGTCCTTCGACAATCTCAAGATTATCTGCTGCAAACTTTTCTTTGTTTTTATATAACAGTTCCACAGCCTCCGGTTTTTTCTCGATCGCATATACCCGGCCTTCTACCGCCTGCATAGCCATCTCTACGGATACAGAACCGGTTCCGGCTCCCACATCGTAAACAATCGAATGCCGTGTCAGCTGTAATTTTGACAGGGAGATGCCTCGCACTTCCTCTTTCGTCATCGGCACTTTTCCCCGGATAAATGCTTCATCCGGGATCCCGTGTGTCACGATGGCTTCTTTTCCCTCTCTGGTAAATAACACGACACTGAGACTGTCCGTCTCAAGTTCTGTCAGCTGCCAGGCATATCCCCGGGTGATCTTTTCTTCCGGGTAAGAAAGCCGTTCGCCCACCTCTACCCGCACATCACCCATGCCGTAGCGCTGCAGCTTCTGACACAATTTTGCGATGCCGTCTGTCGTTCCCACAATAGCAAAAATCTTTCCGTATATACGCAGAAGTCCGGGCAGATTGCACTCTCTTCCATGAAGGCTGACCGGATGAACATCTTCCCACGGTGTTTCCAGTTTTGCGCAGAAATAAATCATAGAAGATATGCCACAGTACACTTTTTTCTGTACCATCGGCAGTTCCCGGTGCAGTGTCTCCAGAAGTTTTTTGGCTCCGCTGTAGAATCCGACATCTCCTGAGAGGGCAATCGCCACGTTTCTGTGCTCCGGATGGGCCGCAATATAGGCGCAGATCTCTTCCGGTTTGTATCCGGTCCAGACTTCCTGGCCGGGTTTCCGGATATGTTCCACCATCCGTGCTGCTCCGATCAGAAGATCCGCACACTCCAGTGCCTGTTTTCCTTCCTGTGTCAGAGTATCTGCAGTTCCCATACCGATTCCCACGAGAGATACCTTTTGCCCCCGAAGGATATCCTCAGTTTCTTCTTCTTCGGTTACCGCTTCTGTATTTTGCGTTGCTGCTTCCTGCATGGCAGATTCCTGCTCAGCCTTTTCCTGCATGTTTACCTGCCCGCTGCCAGGATTCTCTATATTTTTTATATTGTCTGTATTGTCTGTATAAGTATTGACTTTTTCGATTTTTGCATCATTTGCAACAGTTTCTTCCGAGAGGAATCGGCGGTTCAGATACTCGATACATTTTTCCAGTTCCACACCCTGTTCTTCCTTCGGTCGTCCGATGACAATCATCCGGCAGCCGGTTTCTTTTGCCGCCTGATATTTTTCCAGGAATCCTCCGGCTCTTCCCGATTCTTTACTTACCATCCATGCGATATCAAACTGATGGATCAGTGCGATATTCATTTCCCGGGAAAAAGGTCCCTGCATGCACAGCAGATGTTTCCCTTCGATGCCAAGTTTTGCGCAGGAAGAGACAACTTCCACCAGAGAAAGCACTCTGGCATAGATTCTTTCCTGATAATCGGTCAGTACCGTATAGGCAGACAGTTCTTTGCTCCCGGTGGTAACCAGAATATTTCCACTGGTTTTTTCCAGATATTCCACCGCTTCCCGGATGCTTTTTACATATGTAATGGTTTCTTCTTCTTCAAGACGCCGGCTTTCCTGACGCACCACCCGCAGATAGGCAGTTCCGGTACGTTCGCAGGCGGTCTCAATATTTTCCGTCACTACCTGGGCATACGGATGAGTCGCATCGATGACCAGCCCGTTCTCCATCTGTAACATCCTCTCTTCCATCTGCTTTTCATCCAGACGTTCGTGGGATAATTCCAGATATTCGCCCTGCGGCAACAGACTTTCTCCGTATTCCGTAGCGACACATACCATGGAAGGTATTTTATTTTCATTCAAATATTCGGCCACGGTGCGTCCTTCCACCGTACCGCCAAACAGCAGAACTTTATACATTTCGATATCCCCTCGGTGTTACCATCTTACCGTTAATCTCTTTGGTCTGTGAATTGCCCACCCATACGGTCGTAAACATGTCTACCTTCGTATCCCGCAGGGTTTTCAGATCCATCACTTCATAATGTTCCCCGTCTCTTCCGATGTAGCTTACGATACCGCATACAGTCTCCGGGCTCTTGTACTGCATCATCAGATCACAGGCTTTCTGCAGATAATCGCTTCGCTTCTTGCTGGACGGGTTATACAGACACACAACAAAATCAGCCTCTGCAGCTGCCAGCAGACGTGCTTCAATCTTCTCCCACGGTGTCAGCAGATCACTCAGACTGATCAGACAGAAATCGTGGATCAGCGGAGCACCCAGTACTGCCGCACCGCCGGTCGCTGCTGTTACACCAGGAATAATCTCCAGTTCTACTTCCGGATAGTTGACACCGACCTCATACATCAGTCCGGACATACCGTACACACCGGCATCTCCGCTGCAGATCATGGAAACTACTTTTCCCTTTTTTGCTTCTTCAAAAGCCATCACACAACGATCCACCTCTTTTTTCATGGGAGTGGTCAGGAATTCTTTCCCCGGAAAATGTTCTTTTACCAGATCTACATATACTGTATAGCCGATAATTACCTCACTTTTTTCCATTGCATGAATTGCTTTCAGTGTCATCTGTTCGTATTCTCCCGGTCCGATACCGATTACATATAATTTATTCAAAGCTCACACTCCATTTCTTTATTGTACACGCAGCGGTCACTCCCTCTGCGGCCTGTTTTCTCATGATAAATGTTCCGCCATCGCAGGCAAGGCTGGCACTTCGTTCGCATATATTGTCCACACCGGTGATCTTGCTGACAAATGCAGATGGCGTAAAGGTACCTTTTGCTTTTTCAAGTTCTTCTCCACGATAAGTCACAAAAGGAAGGTGATATTTTTCACAGAACGCCAGCAGTCCCGGCTCTTCTTTTTTCAGATCGATGCTGGCTGCCAGGATAATCTGTTCTGCAGCTATTCCATGTTCTGACAGATACTTCTGAATCTGTGTTTCGATCTTTTCTTCCGGTGTGTTTTTCCTGCAACCCACCCCGAGATACACATTTTTCGGATACAGATGAAGCATCCGAGTCTGCTCTGTTCCCGGGGCTTCTTCCTGTTCTCTGTCACTTTGCGGGATTGCAAACCATAAAGTTCCCTGTTTTCCATCCGGACTTTCCGTCTTCCGGAATCGCAGCTGTTCCGGAATGGTCTGTTCTTTCGGAAAGACGAATCCTTCTCCGGCTCCCCAGGCAATCGTTTTTCCCCGGATCAGCAATGCCGCCATCTCTTTTGCCAGTCGCATATCGGAAATCACCAGATTGTTTTTCCTGGCGAAGACATCCACCGCAAAGGTATGGTTTACGTCCGTCCCTGTCGTGATCACCGGTTGTGCTCCGATGCTTTCTGCAGCGAATTCCGTCAGTTCGTTTGCTCCGCCAAGATGACCGGAGAGAAGAGAGATCGCATAGCTGCCCTGTTCATCGATCACCACAACCGCCGGGTCTGTTTTCTTACTTACCACAAAAGGAGCGATGGTTCTCACAGCGATCCCGGTGGCACTGAAAAAGATGATTCCGTCCAGTCGGGGGATCCATTCTTCTGCCCATTCTCTCAGGGTCCCTTTCACTTTCCGAAAAGGATGTTTTTCAGGAAGCTCTACATATTTACTTTTCACAAAGCCATACACCTCCTGATCCTGCTTTTGCAGATCTCTCAGAAGTTTTTCTCCAAGGACACAGCCATGTTCTGTGAATGCGATGATTCCTGTCTTTTTCATCTTATTTTGTTGCTTCCCGAAACTCTGTGGTGAATGTCGGATTATACAGTTCTGACCGGTCATAGTGGCTGTGAGCCACCACATCACCGATGATCATCAGTGCGGTCTTTGTAATATTGTTTTCTTTTGCTGTCTGTGCCAGCGTTCCTACTGTACAGACGAATGTTTTCTGATCTTCCCAGGTCGCTTTGTATACAATCGCTGCCGGAGTATCGGCGGTGTAACCACCCTCGATCAGTCTTCTGCTCAGTTCTTCTAACATGCCCGTACTTAAAAAGACAACCATCGTTGCCTGATGGGCCGCAAAGGACTGGATGCTCTCTTTTTCCGGTACCGGAGTTCTTCCTTCCATTCGGGTTATGATCACACTCTGTGATACATCCGGCAGTGTGTATTCCAGGTTCAGCGCGGATGCCGCACCACAGAAGCTGCTGACACCCGGGCAATAATCAAATGCAATATTTTTTTCTTCCAGAACATCCATCTGTTCCCGGATCGCACCATACAAAGACGGATCTCCGGTATGGAGACGTACCGTTGTCAGCCCCTTTTCTTCCGCTGCAAAGATCACATCCAGAACTTCTTCCAGTGTCATCTTCGCACTGTTGTAGATCTCACAGTTTTCTTTCGTGTATTCAAGAAGCTGTGGATTGACCAGTGAGCCTGCATAGATCACTACGTCTGCTTCTTCCAGAAATTTTTTTCCTCTCAGTGTGATCAGATCCGGTGCACCGGAACCTGCTCCTACGAAATGTACCATATGTTTTCTCCTCTCTTGTCCCTGGCGTCAGGCACTCTTATTTTCTCTTATTTTTTATCTTTTACGACCAGAAGGGTATAATATCCTGCTTCTTCCGGTATCTCTTTGGCCGATGCATAGATTTTTTCCTCCGGCATGCCGCAGTTTTCGATCATTACGGCATTCTGTCCGCTTCTTATGATGCTGTCTCTTACTTTTTTCAGGCGTTTGCCGCTTTTCATCAGCACTTTGGTTCCAGGCAGCTTTAAAAGATCATCCATTTCTTCTGCTTTATAGGTCGCCGGAATCACATGGAGCGGTTCTGCCATCTCCGCCAGACCCATATTAAGACGGGCCGCCACTGCACAGAAAGAAGTGATCCCGCTCACGATTTCAGCCTGATAACCGCGTTCCAGGATACGTTTATGTACATACAGATAAGTGGAATATATAGTAGGATCTCCCAGTGTCAAAAACACCACATTTTTTCCCTGTTTCAGATAAGATTCCACTGCATCTGCAGCCTTATTATGATTGTCTTCCAGTACTGCCCTGTCTTTTGTCATCGGCATGGCCACCGGAATCAGTTCTTTTTCATCCAGTTTTGGATATGCTCCTTTTACGATCTGATAAGCGACACTGGCTTTTATATCGTTGCCCGGTACTGCGATCACAGGATTCTCACGGATCAGACGAAGGGCTTTCAGTGTCAGCAGTTCCGGATCTCCCGGTCCCACTCCAAGTCCATATAATATTCCACTCATAGTTTTTTCTCCTCGTTTTTCTGTTGATTTGGTTTCTGTTCTTTATCTGCACATTGATCGTGTGCTTTTTTTTCTGCCTGCTTCATGATTTTTCGGGCGAGTTCCGGAACCTTCGAGGTTTCTGCCAGCTTTCCATATACATTGGAAAATAAGATAGTTCCCACTTCCAACTGTTCGCCTGCTCTTTTATTCAGATAGAATTCTACCCGGTCACTGATTTCTTTCATCGTAGCTTCCAGATAACCCTTTCGTTTTAAAATCTCCACACTCTGCTCCGTGGTGATCGTATCAAGAATCTCTTTTGCTGTCTCCAGATCTGCGCCGGCGCGGATCGCATTCGCTGCCATCAGTTCGCTTCGACTGTCTGCCTGGCGTGAATGGGTATTCATGATTCCGCCGGCTACTTTCACAAATTTGCCGATATGGGAGATAAACAAGATACCCTTTACTCCCAGCTCTCTTGCCATATCCAGGGTCTCCCCCACATAATTGCTACATTTCATCGAATAGGTAAGATCCAGTCTTGTCTGTTCTTTTGAAAAAGCCTGACCGTAATTTCCCGGTGTAATCACCAGATAAGACCCGCCGCCTTCCACCAGCATCTTCATCTCCAGCCGCAGGCTGGCCACCAGTGCTGTCTCACTCATCGGGATCACGATGCCACTTGTTCCAAGAACAGAGATTCCGCCTTCGATACCCAGGCGTGGATTAAACGTCTTTTTTGCAAGCTCCACTCCTGCCGGAATCTCAATCTGCACATCCAGACCTCCGGTGTAGTGATATTCTTTACAGACCTGCTCTACATTTTCAAGGATCATCTGCCTTGGAACCTTGTTGATCGCCGCCTCGCCAACTGCCTGCCACAGACCCGGTCTGGTCACTCTTCCTACGCCGATCCCTCCGTCCAGAGTAATCTGTGGTGCATCCCTGCGGGAAACGTTTGCATATACATAGATTCCCGTCGTTACATCCGGATCATCACCGCCATCCTTCTGCACGGCACAGCGCACCCTTCCCTCATCCATGGAAATCTCCTCGATCAGCAGATGCAGTAAAATTCCTTTTGGTGTCTGTAAAGCCACCTCTTCCACTTTTTCTCCGGTCAGCAGCATCCGCGTTGCCGCCTGCGCCGCAGCTGCCGCACAGGAACCGGTTGTATAACCGTAACGAAGTTTTCTGTTTTTTTCATCTACCGCATAATATCCTTCCAGACCGGTGCGGTGTGTTTTTTTATCCATATTATTTTTTCCAATCACAGTTTACTTATTGCTTTGTCTTGTTGCCTGCATACATGAACCAAGAATGTGTCTTGGCACATTCTCGCGCCTGCGCGGTCGCTTGCGACATCTACCTTATACGCCGCAGTGCACATCCTCGCGGAACGTTTTTTACTTTGCAGGAAAGCAGTTTCCTGTAAAGTAAAAAACCGTTGTCAAAAAGACAACGGTTTTCCTGCTCACTTCTACTCTGTAATCCTTCGGTTGCCGCAAATGTTTACAGTCCTCACCATACAGAGAGTACTCCGACTTTAACGGTAACGGACTTGTACAGGAATTTCACCTGTTTTCCTGCAACTGTATGTGATAAATTTTTCACGACAATATTATAAACTCTTTCCTGTATACTGTCAATGATGGATAGTATCAGGATTTTTTGATCCAGGTGCTGTAGAACGTCGTATTTTTATAGGTAAATGCATGTGTTTTTTCCGGATCCAGATTCGCATTCTCAAATGCTTTTGGTGTCATAAATCCCAGATATTCCAGCATAGTATGACCTTCCGGAACCTTCAGTTCTTCCAGTATACCTTTCACTTCATCGCTCAGCTCATCGGTCTTGTTATTATCGTAAGCTTCACAGATTGCTCTGGCGTTCGCAACAGCTTTTTTTGCATTTTCCATCGCTGTACCGCCTTTGCCGCTCACGATGAGATTCAGACTTTTTGTCAATGCTCCGTCTCTTGCCACTTCAAACTGTGTTGCCTGATAAATCATATTTTTCGCTTCTGATGGATATGGAGCCGAGCTGGTCTTATTGGTCCGCATACGGTTTAACATAACCATCGCGACACCTGTCATACCGGTAAGTCCCTGGTTTGCCGACTCTGCATAGACAGCTGCCGCAAGGAACTCGTCCTCTGTTACATCCACACCCACCTGAGGATCGGAAAGATATGTTTTCTTTTCCACATTGTATTTTCTTCCATTCGCATCAGTCACCTGAAGATAACGGTTTTCCCGGTTCGTGCATAGTCCGTTGGCATCGAATGTATAGACATAACTTCCGAGGCTGTAATCTTTACCGGCTACCATTCTGCCGTATTTATCAATGTAATAACCACCCATCCCGGCTGTTCCCACCCAGTAATTATAGGCTTTCTCACCTACTTTTTCTGCACTGTTCTTTGCGGCCGGTTTCAGATAATACCAGGTACTTCCCTGCTTCAGCCAGCCGGTTGCCATATAACCGTCAGCACCGAAATAGTATTCTTTTCCGTCAATCGTTTTCCATGTGCTCTTTGCATAAGAACCATCTTCCTGCACATACAGCCAGCGGCCGTTATTCTGAACCCAGTAAGCCTGAGCCTTTGTTTTTGACTGATCCCATACACCATTGGCATCCACATAGCTGTTTCCGACCCAGGTGTCTGTCTCCATGGCTCCGCTTCCATTCATGTAATACCAGGTGCTTCCCAGCTGTAACCAGCCGGTTACCATAGCTCCATTACCCGGATTCAGATAGTACCAGTTGTTTCCAAGCTTCAGCCAGCCGGTTGCCATCCAGCCGGCTCCGTCAAAATAATACCAGCTTCCGTTGATCATTTCCCAATTATTTCTGGTATAGCTTCCGTCTGCATGACGGTACCACCAGCGGCTTCCGCTCTGTACCCAACCGGCCTGTGCTTTTACTTTCCCAGGGATCCAGGCTCCGCTTCCGTCTACATAATTATTTCCGATCCAGGTATCGGTTACCATCGCTCCACTGGTGTTCATGTAATACCAGGTTCCACCGGTCTGGATCCAGCCCGTTGCCATCGCTCCGCTTCCTGTCAGATAATACCAGGTTCCGGACAGTTTTACCCAGCCGGTTACCATCCAGCCGGCTCCGTCAAAGTAATACCAGGCTCCGTTGATCACTTCCCATCCATTGGTGGTATAGCTTCCGTCTGCATGACGGTACCACCAGCGGTTTCCATTCTGTACCCAGCCAGCCTGTGCTTTTACTTTCCCAGGGATCCAGGCTCCGCTTCCGTCTACATAATTGTTTCCGATCCAGGTATCTGCCTGCATCGTTCCACTTTCATTCAGATAATACCAGGTACTTCCCAGCTGGATCCAGCCCGTTGCCATCGCTCCGCTTCCTGTCAGATAATACCAGTCGCTCGGGCGTTTTAACCAGCCGGTTACCATCCAGCCGGCTCCGTCAAAGTAATACCAGGCTCCGTTGATCACTTCCCATCCATTGGTGGTATAGCTTCCGTCTGCATGACGGTACCACCAGCGGTTTCCATCCCGGATCCACTGATTGACAGCCACTACAGCCCGTGGCTGCACCTGTGCCTGAGGTTCTGCCTCTGAAACCGCCTGTTCACCGGTCTGTGCTGTCTGCGGTTCTGCCTGTTCTCTGCTCTTATCTGCAGCTGTTCTGTTTTCTGCTGCTTCGGTTTCGTCTGTCTGTACCTCTGCCGTACCCTCTGCTGCATATTCCGCTGCCTGTTCTTTGCTTTCTGTTTCGTTCTCCTGTCCGGCCTCCCGGGATGCTTCCTGTGTCACTACCGGCTGCGGAACACTTGCCAGTGCTCCGGTCGGTGTGAGCATCGTGACCGTAAGGCATCCTGCCAGTAATCTGCTTACGTATTTTTTCTTCATATGTATTTCCTTCTATTGTATCCCTTCCATATCTGAAGCATTACACTTTTCTCGATATTCTTTGTCACAGCTTTTATTATAACTTTGTTACAAATCTTTGTCAATTTCTTTGCATTTTCCTCAGCACTTTTTTCAGATAATTATACAGATCAACCCGCCCTTGCTGTCATTGACAATCTTTTGCATCGTGTCCTGCAGCTTCACCTGACTTTCTTCACTGATCTGAGCAATCTTGGTACGGATGCCGTCTTCTACCAGCTGTTCGATGGATTTTCCGAAAATATTGGTCTCCCACATACCATCATCGGTATTTTTTTCATTTTCTTTGATGAATGTGATCAGATCGTGCGCCTGTTCCTCGCTTCCTACAATCGGTGCAATCTCCGTCTCAATATTGGCTTTGATCATATGGATGGACGGACTGACCGACTTGATCTTAACACCGTATTTGTTTCCCTGACGGATCACAACCGGTTCTTCCAATGTGATCTCATTTTTCTCGGGGATTACCACACCATAACCTGTTCCACGTACGGATTCGATGGCCTGCTGGACTTTTGTATATTCCTGTTTCATCTGCGCCAGCTCTTTCAGCGTATGGATCAGCTGATACTCGCTCTCTATCGTCACACCGGTCATCTCGCTCATCACCTGATAATAATAGGGGTCTTCAATCTGAATACGGACTTTTACCACGCCGTTGGAAAGGTTGATTTCTTCCAGTGCGACTGATTTGACATAGTTACTGTCCATCTCCAGATTTTCCTGCCGGATATCACGGATATATTCCATGGTTCCCATCTTCTCTTTCATCTGTTTCAACAGATCTTCTTTCAGATAATGGGTGACCGGAAGCAGTTCCACCCATTTTGGTATGTAATATTCAATCTGACGCACCGGAAATTCATAAAGAATCTTTTCCAGGATCCGGATCACATCTTCTTTTCGAAGCTGTTCACAGTTTACCCCGAGTACCGCTGCCTGATATTTTTCTTCCAGTTCTCTTACCAGCTTCTGCGCCTCTTCCCCGTACGGCTTTTTCGAATTCACAAGAATCAAAAATGGTTTCCCCTGTTTTTTGAGTTCCTGTACTGTCTTTTCTTCTCCATCCACAAAATTTTTACGCGGAATATCACCGAAGGAACCGTCGCAGGTTACTACGAGACCGATGGTAGAATGTTCCTGGATCACTTTTCTGGTTCCGATCTCTGCCGCCTGATGAAACGGAATCTCCTGTTCATACCAGGGGGTTTTTACCATTCGTTCTTTTTCCTGCTCCATATCCCCTGTAGCTTCAGGCACCATAAATCCCACGCAGTCGATCAGTCGGATCTTCACCGGAATCTCTTCTCCCAGATTTACATTCACCGCTTCCCTGGGAATAAATTTGGGTTCCACTGTTGTAATTGTTTTTCCTGAACCGGAAACCGGCAGCTGATCCCGCACCTCC
>OGXW01002033.1_pt1 | contig 14711 bp, 8 predicted proteins | sample 1576341 | NCBI WGS metagenome assembly OGXW01 (sample SAMEA3541592, study PRJEB24748) | human gut metagenome | biome: human gut; feature: human-associated habitat; material: faeces | place: China | collected 2012
TGATTTTGCATTTTATTGACTGTATTCTGACCGGATGCTATGATTTGTGCGTAAAGAACAAATAGCAACATAACAATAATGATGTTATTTCAAATCATTACTGTTAATAAGAAAAGAGGAATACGGTATGAAGGGTTCAAAATTATTTAAGAATGTAAGGCTAAAAGGTCAAAAAGAACTTGTTTCTATATTAGTTGAAGATGGAATTTTCAAAAAAATCGCAGCAGATATACCACAGGAAAAAACTGTGGGATGTGAAGAAGTAGATTTAAATGGACAACTGGTGGTTCCACCATATGTAGATCCACATTTGCATCTTGATTATGTATTTACAGCAAGCCTTGGTGAGGAAAACGGATCAGGAACTCTTTTTGAAGGAATCCAGCGCTGGAGTGAATCAAAAGGAAATATGACTGTTGAACAGATGAAGGAGCGCATTTACAGTGGAATTAAAAAAGAGATGCTGTATGGTGTTCAGGCTATCCGAACACATATTGATGTGACAGATCCGACATTTACAGGTCTTAAGGCGGCACTTGAAGTAAGAGATGAAGTAAAAGATCTCCTTGATCTGCAGATTGTTGCATTTCCTCAGGAAGGAATGTACGCATACAAGGACGGTGACAAACTTGTGGAGGAAGGACTTAAGATGGGGGCTGACTGTGTTGGTGCGATACCTCATTTTGAGCTAGCTCGAGAGTTCGGTGAAAAATCGATCCACAAGACAATCGAACTGGCCGTCAAATATAATAAGCTTATCGATGTACATTGTGATGAGACAGACGATACGCAGAGCCGCTTTTTGGAGTTGTTGAATGCATTGGCACTTATGGAAGGTATAGGCACAAGAACTACAGCCAGCCACACATGTTCCTTTGGTTCAGCGGATAATAGTTATGCATTCAGAATGATGAAGCTTTTCAAAAAATCAGGCATTAATTTCATCTCCTGTCCTACTGAGAATGTATATCTTGAAGGACGGCAGGATACCTATCCGAAGAGACGAGGAATCACAAGAGTAAAGGAACTTTATGACAACGGAATCAATGTATGTTTTGCACAGGATTCCATGTCCGATCCTTGGTATCCGCTTGGAAACGGAAATATGATGATGATTCTCGATCACGGAATCCATCTGGCACAGATGATGTCACCTGAAGAGATTACGAATGTTCTTGATCTTGTGACAACGAACGGAGCTGTGACCATGAATATTACAGATCACTACGGAATTGAGGAAAATAAGCCTGCAAACTTTATCGTGCTTGATGCAAAATCAGAATTTGAAGCAATATGTGAGAGAGCAGGAATCACTGCTTCTGTCAGACACGGTGAATTTTTGTTCAAAAAAATTCCTGCAAAGGTAACAGGAGCTATTGACCTGCTGAAATAAAAGGTGGGAAAACAATGTTTCAGTGCAAGGATCTTCTATCACTTACGACAATGTCACAGGCAAGTGTAATAGCTGGATCGGGTGGCATGGAAAAGGGCATACGCTGGTCTTATAAGGCAGAGAATATTAATTTTGAGAAATGGGTACGTGGGAACGAACTTTTAATAGTAAGTGCTCCGGTAACACAGAGAAAAAATTTTGATCTGTATCAAACAATAAAAAAGGCAATTGAACTTAACATGTCGTGTGCTCTTTTATTGATGGGCGAGAATTATGTAACACAGATTGACGAAAAGGTAATAGATTTAGCAGAAAATAATGATTTTCCGCTTTTCACCATGCCTTGGAATGTGCCACTTTTAGATTTTTTTGAGGAACTGGGACACGCCATATCATATCTGGATGACAGAAAAGATATAGAGGACAGTCTGCTTGCAGAGATTATTTTTGGAAACTGTACCAATACATCCAGTATCGAGCAGAAATGCAGGCAAATGGGAAATGATCCGGGAATGTTAGAACAGGTTTTCGTGCTTCATCTGAGCAAAAAAAGTTCGAAAGAGGCATGCAATGAATTAGATCAGGGAATTACAAATGACAAGATAAGAAACTATGCACAGACTCTAAAAGAATATTTTGCTGAATGTGATTATCCTGCAATCATTTCCTGCTATGGTGACAGAATCATAGGTTTTATGAAAAACTGTACAGATGATCGCAGGAAGATAATAAAAATTTTTGAACAGTTTGGTGAGTTTTTGCAAAATGACCTAAACGGAATTGAATACACTCTCAACATAGGTGAAAAATGTGAAAGCATATCCAAATTGCAAAAGAGCTTTCATGAGACCTCTAAAACGAACTCCGTATTGGAGCATATTAACAGGAAAAATGAAATCATCTTCTATGATGAGATGGGATTTTACCGTATGCTGATGTCATATGAGAACACTGCGCCAATGCAACGATTTGCGGATGAAGTGCTTGATCCTATCATACAGTATGAGAAGAAAGCTCATACACAGTTGATGGAGACGATGTGGGCCTATTTTGAGTGTGACTGCAATCTGCAGAGGGCAGCTGATAAACTGTTTTCACATAAGAACACTGTGAAATACAGATTACAGAGAGTAGAACAGCTTACAGGAAAGAGTTTTGCGAACAGGTTTCAGAGTCAGGAGCTATACAATGCACTGATGATATATTATTTTCTTGAGTGAATTATCAGTAAGTGATACTGAAAGTATACAGGAGCAAGTAGCTATTTAGTTTATGAAAACAAGCATATAGTGATCCATTTGTTTGCAAGAAACGAAAATATCACAAAAATGTCATTATGCATTGACGTGCAAGGGGAATAAATATAATATAATTTCAACGAAAGGCAAAGGGGCCGGAAGAGATACAATCTTCCGACCCTTTTGTAGTTTACATAGAAAAGTAAGATATGACGGTGAACTGTGAAATCACATAAGCAGTTGAAGCAACCATCACATCTGGAAAGAGAGGAAGATAGAATTATGAGTTATGGACTAATTGCAACGCTGATCGTACTGGCAATCGTAATAGGTGCGATCACAACAAAAAAATGCGAAGCATTTCTGATCGCAGGATCGATGGTGGGAGCAATTGTTTTGTGGAAACAAGACTTCCTGACAAAATGGGTGAGCACACTTGAAGGAGTAATAAGTGATGAGGCGTATGTTATATTGATATGTGGACTTTTTGGAAGTCTTGTAGCACTTCTTACAGCATCAAAAGGAAGCTTTGGTTTTACAAAGATTGTTACAAAGATTTGTAACACGGAAAGAAAAACATTGTTTGCCACTTTCATTCTTGGAATACTGATCTTTGTTGATGATTATCTTAATGTATTATCAATCGGAACAGCAATGAAAGGCTCTTATGATAAAAAGAAAGTACCGAGAGAATCACTTGCATACCTGCTTGACAGTACTGGTGCTCCTGTTTGTGTATTGATACCTTTTTCATCATGGGCAGCATATTTTGGAGCCATTTTCTTACAGCAGGATTGTGTAAAGGATCTTGCAGGTGGAAGCCTTATGAAGACATACCTGATGGCTGTTCCATATTGTGTTTACCCGATTGTGGCACTCATAATAGTATTTCTTTTCTGCATGGGCTGGTTTCCAAAGCTTGGCGGCATGAAAAAGGCATACGAGCGAGTTGCCAAAACAGGGAAAACATATAGCGATGTCAGTAGAAAATACAACATTGCTTCTGAATATGGCGAGGACGAAGGGCGAAGCGTATGGTTTTTCATTATCCCACTTGCTGTGCTTGTCGGAATAGCAGTGGCAACCGGTGATCTGGTAGTAGCTGCGATTATCGCAATCCTTGTTTCTATGGTATTATATATTGCAGGAAAAATCATGACATTCTCAGAATTCTGGGATACCTTTGTAAAAGGATTTTCAGATATGTTACCAATCATAATATTACTTATCTCCGCACTCACATTCCAAAAGATTGCAAGTGAAATGCAAATGACAGAATTCTTTGTGGACCTTTGCAAACCTTTCATGGCAGGAAGTGTTTTCCCTATGATCACATTTATCATCGTGGGACTTCTCGCATTCATGATTGCAAATGCATGGGGTGTATGTACACTTGTTGCACCGGTACTTCTTCCTCTTGGAGCGAGTGTTGGAGCAAATATCGTACTTGTAATGGCAGCCATCCTCTCCGGATGTGCATTCGGAAACCATGCATGCTTCTACTGCGACACAACAGTTCTTGCATCAAATGGTGCCGGAATAGATAACCTCGAGCATGCAGGATCACAGCTTCCATATGTACTGATTGGGGCAGGAGTTTCAATCGTAGGATTTTTGTTCTTAGGATTCGTTATGTAATCAAGAAACATCAATATGTAATTGGCAGAAATATAGCATACAGATTTATCAGTGTATAAAAGCATATAAATATAATGTAGTCTGCCTGAAAGGAGAAAATATGAGCGAAAAAAAATATATTGTTACAATAGCCAGACAATTTGGCAGTCTTGGTCGACCGATTGCCATGCGCATGAGTGAAAAGCTCGGTGTGGAATTTTATGACAGGGATATCGTGGAGGAAGCGGCCAAGAAACTAAATCTCCCTGTATCAAAAATTGATGAAATAGAGGAAAGTGCAAAGAAAAAAGTACATTCCAACAGTTTCCGACGGATGATGTATCCACTCGGAACACAGGCTGATGATTTACAGGATAAACTTTTCGAGGCACAGGAAAATATCATAAAATTTCTTGCAGAAAGAGAATCCTGCATCATCGTAGGACGTTGCTCCGATTTCATATTGGCAGATGAAACAAATCTGCTCCGAATCTATATTTATGCTCCATATGAAGAACGCGTGAAAAACTGCGTGAACGATCTGAAGATGGACGAAACGGATGCCAGAAAAATGATAAGAGCGGTTGATGAGGCAAGAGATCATTATCATATGCATTACGCGGGATTCCTGCCAAATGATCAGAGATTTAAGGAGATCATGATAGATAGCAGCATGCTCGGAACGGAAGGGACGGCAGATTACCTGGTCGATGCTGTAAAGATGAAGTTTGGATTGGAATAATCTGTTTTTTTGGATAAATAAGCCGTACGGCAAAAATACTTGTTTCAAGTGTTTTCGCCGTACGGCTATGTCAATAAGTTTTTCTTTAACTTTCTGAGATCATTTCTAATTGCGAGAGTGTGAAAGATATCTCATGCTAGCATGCCAATTATGCAAATATTTAATTTGCAAGTTATTTCTTAGAATCTGCAACAATTCGTTATCTGACATTTTAGCACTTAGTGATACTTAAAAAGAAACAAATTCGTTTAATGTCGTTTTGTCAAGATTTTTCCCCTCTACTTATCATTTCATTTTGTTAAAATATTATGTTTTATCCAAGATATTAGTGCTTTTCTAACAATTTTTCGGTATTCATCATACTTATCTGATAAATATTCATAGACCGGATTTAAGTAAGGATTCATACTAATTTCGAATTCCAAAAATGAGAATTCTCCGGAATGAAATAGTTTTGACCTTATTTCATACATATCATCAATATCACATTTCTTAGCTGTTTCACAATATTTCTGCACAAACTGAGAAAAACTAATCCCCTCCGTTTTGGCTAAACTTTCAACACTTGCTACCAAAAGAGCGATTTGAAGTGAAGATTCATTCATTCCTATTATTGTACTCTTGTTGTACAATCTTGAACAATTTCTGAATGATTTTCTAATTTTATCATCTAGTTCTTCTATCCCTCTAAAATAATCTCTAATGCACTTTGGAATAAAAATCTCTTGCCCAAGCACAAATATTTCTTCTTTTATCTCATCACAATATACAGTCTGGTTTTTGGGAACCTTTTCTAAGCGATGTTTTTCAAATACTTCTTCAATATGTTTTGTATTACCATATTTTTCTATAAATTTCACATCACTTTTATCAGGATTAGCTATTGAAATAACCCCATTATTAAAATTCTCACCTTTAATAACGTCTTTATATGTTGCTAATCCATTCAAATTATCTTTTACTACTAATTCTAATTCATTATCAATAAATGCTGTCCTATAGCGTTCCTGTGCTATAATTCTCTGATAATGCGAATCATATGAAAGTCTCACAAAATTTCGATATATTGATTGTGGATCATAAAAACAAACATCAAGTAGCAACGACAAATAACTTACAAAATCCGATACAATATTGTATGCTTTAGCTCTTGCCTCCTGCATATTGTTTGACTTTAATTTTACATCAAATGCTACAATCTGTTCTGTCAGCGGCTCCGTTCTTTCTTTAATGTTTAAGGTATGGAATATAAGTTTACAATTTTTAAGATTAAAGGAATATGTACCCTTTATAGGATATGAATTATACATTAGTTTATAAATTCTTACCGTTTTAGGTGTATCATTTTCTGCTCTTATTTCTTGTATCGCCTTATAAATATCTAAGTTCTCATAGTAATACAATTTCAAATCCATTGAATAATCAATCAAATCATTTTCATCTTGATGTATTTCTAGCTTTACCTCATAAATAGTTGATTCATCATAATCCAATAGCAAACTCATATTAACCTGTCTGTTACGCATATCATCAAAAAAATCTGCTGAAACTATTATATGCTTATTCTCCATTTTTTGAGTGTAGATATTATTACATTTTTTATTCAAAATGTGTTTTACTAAATCAACTACATTTATTCCTTTACAATTTATATCTTTAATAATTACATTCTCCGTCATCCTATGTTTTCCTTCCTATTATTCTAATTTATCCCAAATTATCAACAAATATTATTGCTTTTACAAATTTAGACAGCTACAAGTCAATCACTCATAACCGCCCTAATGACGTTAATAATAAAAACTTAATCATCATATTCTTCTTGACAATCAATACAATATGTTCCCGAATTCCCCATTCTTTCATATGGATGTTTAAGTCCACATCCAGGGCAAATAAACCCATTTTCATTAGTTACTGCACATCCATCACAGATTGGTTCTCCATTATAATCATGATAATTATCTAAATCATTAAATCCTAAAATTTTTCCACATTCACTACACCCGTTTACGAAGTAATCATATTACATGAATGAAAAACGGGAGATACACAGATGTTGTGCGTCTCCCATTTAGTCATATCGGAACACTTTTATCATGTTCTTATATTTCCTTAAATATAAGAGATACAATGATTTTTTATTTTTTCTAACTGTCAAAGACAGGATTTTGATGTGTCAATCCGTTGATCTTTCAGTGTTATTCAACTATATATACATCAAAAAATAATTGATGTGACAAATTGTCAAAATGCCACATTTCTTTTTTGCTCTGTCAAGTGGCTCAAAGCTTTATAAAATCATCATTTGCAGATTTTTGATTACTGTTTGCTATCAAATTTATGTCTCTTGTTAGATACTATGGACTAAAGCAGCCTTGGCTTCTGCCACTTCTGCAAGGTTAGTCCGACTCAGTGGCTTTCGCTCCGCATGCCACCAGACGGACTATCTTGTGCTTTCTGTCTAATTAAGAAGTAATTTAATACTATCATTATCAAATCTAATTCCAATATGATTGAAGGATTTCTGGTAAATCTCTTTTGGTAATATCCAGTCTCGATAAGTATACTGGTTGCTGTTTAAGCAAGCTATATAACTCCATAGCTTCAGTTAAATTATTCTTGACATTTTGAATTAAAGATTCCCCTATGCCCATTACATAAAACCTATTATGGGAAATTCCCACTTCTAATATAATAAACAAAAATAATGCTCTTATAGAACTATCAATAGTCAAATTATAAAATTTTTGGCATACTGATCCAATTGTATCCGTATAATTAAACCCCCACATTTGACTTGTATAATAATCCTTCAATTGTCTAACAAGATTTTGCAATAATTCTAATTGTTTATACTCTAATTGTTTATATTCATCATCAGAAAGAGCTAAGAAAAACTTCTCAATTGAATCCTCTTGTGCATGAGACATAAGTTTTAAAGCAAGATTTTCGATGTCACTAAAATCCATCATCCCCATCTCCAAAAGAGAAATACTAGTACTAATATCATCATTTGCTGTAATTTTAAGCATATTTTGATAAACATTATCCACCATACTTTTTAATTCTCTTGAGCTAGCAAACCGCCTATTTGCATGAGGATTTGTGCATTTATCAATTATATATCCGATTTCATCATTAGGAATCGGATATTGAAGAAAATTAGTAACTATATCTTCAAGTATTTTTCCAAAAGCAAAAATATCCGTTTTATCATCTACATTTTCTGAATTTTGAGCTTGCTCTGGTGATATATATCTTTGAGTTCCAAACACATCCCCATACTGTGTTAGACGAAGAGAATCGGAATCTATCTGTCGACTAAATCCCAGATCACTAATAGCTATATCTGTATCTGAATTATATAATATATTTTGTGGCTTCAAATCCCTATGTAGTACTCCTTGTTCGTGCAAATATATAAGACCATTTAATATTTCTGTTATGACATTATATTGTCTATCAAAATTATTATACAACATAGGAATAATTTGTACGATACTACATTGATACTTTGGCATGATATAATATTTATTCTCCCCCTCAGTATCGCATGCAATTATTCTAATTACATTGGGATGATTTAAGCGGCTTGTCAGGCGTACTTCTTTTTGAAAGCGTAAAACTGCATTTTCATCATCTGTTTTCAACATTTTAATTGCATATCTGTCTCCAAGCTCTGAATGACAATCATACACATCGCCAAATCCCCCTGGTTCTCCTATTTTATTGTCAATAAAATATTTCATAATATTGTAAACTCCTATCTTTTTGTACTAAAATTATTATACAGCAAATTAGCTGAAAAAAATATTTTTATCATATCGGTGCTTCTTTCAAAAGTTGTAAAACTATTGTAAATTCTTCTCTTACTATGTGAAACCCCACATAAAATAAGTACATTTAACAAGAACAGAAATTTCTGCCGTGGCAGATGAAAAGTATTTTTATCATAGTTTTGTTTCTCCTTATTTTGCCCTGAAATGCCCTGTTTTGCAAGGGTTTATGGGATTCTTGTAGTTTACTCTGAAATTACAGATTGTGGCAAATCAGAGCAAGATTGAGCAACTTGTTGCTACCTGTTAGTAGTAAAATTGGTAGTAACATGGAAAGGGGTACTACTAAAGGTTTTGTTTTTTATTCCTATATAATCGTACCAAAAACAAATATTAGTCGCAGCCAAATGCAATGCATAGTCTGTGTATTCATCTAGTATAGTAATAATCTGATTTCCTTGTCCATGTCCAGCTACTTTATTTCTTACAACAGGTAATCCTGTTTCCAATGTTGTTCTTATACTTGTCAAATGCGCATTCTTATAGCTTGGATAAAAGCCGTTGTTCTCTAAAATTGTAATAAGTTTCTGCACAGTATCCTTGTTTTTATCATATGCATATCCTTGTTTATCACAAATAATTTTCATTGTGCTTTCAAACGCTTTCCCTGCCTCTAATATTGCATTTTTATTATCACCTTTTCGTCTTCTTTCATAAGCATTTCTTATTTCATCTTCAGCACCTTCAAAGCCTTCTTCAAACAATAATTTTAAAGTTGGTTTCACAGCTGTTTTATGCAAAAAAGTACTATCAATAGTAATAATCTGTGAATTGGCAAACTCATACCCCAAATTATGCTGTTTAAATCGATAATTCAACTCAGCAATCGCAGCATTTATTGCTCCATCTGCATCATAATCATATTGGTATTCTGGTTTTATAGTACGTATCTTTTTATCAATCAAGTAAAAGAAATAATCTATTGCATCCAAAAAGTCAATATCATCACAATCTTTAAAATATTCTTCTATGCTGGATTTTCCATAACCATTTTGCAGTTTACCATATCCCATGCCTTTCAATCCCTTTTCTCTGCAAAATTTTTCCTCGAAAATATCCCACAAACTTTCATTATATGCTGAATGCGGCTCTAAAACATCTTCTAAAATATAAAAAACCTGATTTCTAAAAGCTTGTGGAAAACTATTATATGTAAACACTTCCAGTTCTCCGTCTACATTCTTAATTCTCTTTGATAATAACTCGTACATACCTTCTCCTTTCTATCAATCAGCTATTTTTCCTGAAGATAATACCACACCTTTCCCTTATAGATAACAGCATAAGCAGCCTCTTATGAACTAATTAATTTATAATCCAGATAATGTCCTCATAACTAAATCTACATCCTTATTCTCCAGCTCTTGAATAATGTGCAAGTATGTTTTCTGTGTAGTTGTCATACTAGCATGCCCCAATCTTCTTGCTACGCTGGCAATTGAAACACCTGCAAAGAGTAATAAAGAAGCATGCGTATGTCTAAGACCATGAATCGAGATCTCAGATATTCCACATGCTTTACAGTGTCTGGTAAGAACGTCATTCACAGTTGAATTATAAATCTTTGAATCACCTACAAAAATTGGATGATCTTCCGGAAGATTTTTTGTAAGCTCTGAAAATTTAACCACAATCTGCCAGTCAATCTGAATTTTTCTCACAGAAGATTTATTCTTCGTTGGAAGGAAGCCTCCATCCCCTTTGTAATCCCATGTCTTGCTAATTGATAGTGTCTGTCTTGCAAAATCAAAATCTGCCGGTGTGATTGCAAGAGCTTCTGAAAATCTCATTCCTGTTTTTGCAACTAATAAAATAAACCAATCCCAATTTATAGTTTCCTTGATATCTAAATCTGCAATCAATGTATGAAGTTCAAATTGATTGAGGTATTTAATCTTTTTTACTCTTGGTGACTTTCCTTTAATAATCGCTTTTCTGGTTGGATCTCTTTCAATCAGACCATCATCAACAGCATCCAGAATAGCTCCTTTCAGCTGATGATGAAAGTCTAATGTTGTCTGTCTTTCATGATCTTTAGCATAATCGTTTAACAGTTTTTGATACGCAGTTCTCGTAAGTTCTGACACCTTTAATTGTGGAGCAAGCTTTTCAACCCATTTATGTGTCATTAAATACTTTGCCATTGTTGCTTCTCTGATTGCGCCCCTCTTATAAACCTCAATCCACTGCTGATAATATTCACAAAATAATTGTTCCTTGTTTACACTGTTCTGCATAAGTTATCTCCTCTCTAGGAACTGCTTATGCTGATATAAACAATTAACATGTTTCAGTACAAATTATGAAACTGTAATTAATGGTTTAATTTCCTCATCCAATATTTTTCTCAACTCTGCCATACACTGAGAATAATATTTAAACTTCGGTAATGCCTTTTCCTGTGATTCTTTATATCGCGTATAATCAATTGTTGACTTAATTACACTTTCGTTTGGAATTTCCCCATTTCTATAATGCAATGCAGCATACATTACATCATCTTTTGATGCATACCAGGTAACGCAAAAATCAGTAACCACTTGATTGATACAATCATGTTTCATGTTCTCAACAATGTTCATAATTGACTGACCTTTATATTTATTCTCATCCTGCTCAATTCCATTTACCAAAGTAGTCATAATATCAGCTACTTTCGGATTATCTTTACGCATTTCCTCAATATACTGCTTCACTTCATCAATCTGTTTCTGACGTTCTTCCGGTGTAACCGCCTCTGTATCTTCATCTGGTGTAACAATGTTCTGAATTAGATTAATGATATACTCATAATCAATCTTTGTGCTGCTATATGCCATTAACTCATAATCTGTATCAACTGTTTCTTCTGCTTCCGGTGGTGTCTGTGTGTCGTCCGGCTCAGCAAGTTTGATTTTCGTCATAGCATTTTGGTAATGTCCCACATAATCTTCATATTCTTCTTCCGTAATACCATAATCTTCAAGCATGCTTTCATCGTACTGTGTAAATGATTTGATCTGCGCAAATAATCTGTCAAATGTCTGAAATGCTTTCGCAAATACCTTCAGTTCTTTCAACGACATATCCGTTTCTTCATCTGGTGTCTCTGCAACAGCTTTTAATGCAGAAAGTGCTCTCTTAAATGCTGGCTCTACTTTATCCCATTCAGCCAGCAATGCAACTTCTGTACTTCCTGCAGAATATAATTTCACCGCATTATCAACACATTCTTTAAACAATACCGGAGCCTGGAATGTTACAATCTGTCCATAAGCCTTATTCGGATCAAAAATACGATTTGTTCTTGAAAATGCCTGAATCAGATCATGTGGTCCCATTGGCTGTCGATCTATAAATATCGTAGATAAACATGGAGCATCAAATCCTGTCAACAAACGGTCTACCACAATTACTAAATCCAGTTGTGTATTTCTGCTCTTATACTTTTTGTCTTTTCGTGCCAATCGTTTGTTCAAATTTTCATTGTAACTCTGGATTTGAGAAAGATCGAATTTTGTACCAAACATTTCATTATAATCATTTAATGACTTCTGCATCTTTTCCTGATTTACATGCGATCCTTCTTCATTTTCTGTTACAGAATATGTAATAGCAAATTTAGGGTAATCAGGAAGAACCTGTTTCATTCTCTCATCGATTTCCAAATCTGTTTCACCATTTTTCACTTTGCTCAACAACTCATAGTACTTCTGTGCCAGTTGAATCGAACTTGTTGTAAGAATTGCCTCATATGTCTGTCCCTTACCATTTTGAAGACCAAATTTCTGGTAAGATTTATTTAGAATAATATCTAACACTCGTAGCATATGTGTCTCATTGTCATAGAGACTCGGATCTGTCTCATCTTCCATATTCTTTGGACCATTATGCTCAACTTGGAATCCAAGAACTGCATTGTCTTTAATTGCATTCTGTATCGTATACTTATGAAGACATTTTCCATATAGTTCTTCTGTTGTTCTTGGCAAATCTCCCATCTGTGCATATGGATTCTCGGCAAATCTAGGAGTTCCTGTAAAACCAAACCATAACGATCTTCCAAAAAATCGTTCTAATTCTCGCTTTGTTTTCGGTGTAACTGCACGATGACATTCATCCACTACAAATGCAATTCTCAGATTTTTGATTTTATTGTATTCTGGTGTATCCTCTTGCAGTCTTTTAGTAACCAGTATCTGCATCTTTTGGATTGTTGTAACAATCACCTTTCGGTCGCCGGATTTCAATTTTTTCTTCAAATCATTAACATTGTCCGTCTTGTCAACAGCAATCACGTCATTGTTTGCGTATGCCTGAAATGCGCTTGATGTCTGTGTATCAAGATCCTTCCGGTCAATCAAAAAGATGGTTTTATCAAGTGAAGGGATGTCCATCAGCAGATTTCGGGTTGCCTTATAGGAGGTCAACGTCTTTCCAGATCCAGTAGTATGCCACACAAAACCGGATTTTCCTGTTTTGGATGCTTCACGTATTGATTCGATTGCATGAATCTGATACGGTCGTAAAATAATCAATCTCTTTGCATCTCTATCCAAAACTGTATATCTCGCAATCATTTCATGTGCTTCCGGAATACGGAGTACACTCTTTGCAAAGTCAAGATAATCCGACACCGGATTATTCTTCTCGTCAACCCATCCACTCATAAATTTAGCATTCAGGTCGGTATCACTTGCTGCAGCAAAATATTTCGTATCAACACCATTACTAACAACAAACATTTGAACCGCTGAAAAGATACCTGTAAATTTCCCTTCACTAATATATTTCTTTATCTGGTTAAATCCATCCATATATGAATGCTGTCTATTCTTCAACTCTATATGAATCATCGGAAGTCCATTTATCATCAATGTAACATCGAATCTTCTATTTCGTGAAACTGTATAGTAATCATCTTCATCTTTCAAAGCACTATACTGGTTTATCACTTCATAAACACTACTGCCTCCTGCAATATGTTCATGGTTCATAACAACTAAATGAAGTTTCTCTGTATCACGCTGAACGTGCACCATTACCTTTCCATTTTCCCCTACTAACCATTCGCCAGCTTTATAGAAAGACGAAAACTGTAACTGATTCTTTACCTGCTCAAATTCTGCATCAGATAAAGATTCTCCATTCAACCGATCCTTATTGTTCTGTTCGAGAATATATTTAAAATTTCTCCATAGATCCTCCTCTGTCTTCAAATCTTCTCGATATGTCCATTGAGAATCTCCATAAACCAATTGGTCAATCAATTTTTCTTCAATTACTCTCTCTAATTCTGGCATTAACTTGATCTCCTTTTTAGTTTTCTTGTTTTTATTCGATATATTTAATAATAGGTAACACTTACACTGCATTACAGTGAAAAGCTTCAATCCATTGATGATAAATAACTTATGATGGTGAAGAGTGATGAGGTGGTCAAGGTTTGCAAAATACTCGCCTATTTTTTCTTGTTCCGCCACTAATGGCATATAAAATTCTGTTTTCAAAAAATTATCATTATATAATCTTTTAATCGTACTGCCTTCGATTCCGGACCATTTGATAATGCCGTATATGCACTTTAAAAAAGAGTTATCAACCCTCTCATCATGTTTAAACCATACAATATTAGAATCCTGAAAATAAGCTTCTTCTCCATCATATTCAACTGTTCTACCGATTGTTCCAGAAGCAGAAATCAACATGTCTCCAATCTTTGGATATTGAAATTTTTCTTTGTACTCTTCGAATAATTCTCTTGAAATGAAGGCATCTGGTTCAGCCCCAAAAGTTCCGATTTTATAAAATGGAATGTCTCCAACTGGTGATGTCTGCTCTTTGAAAATCCTTTTGCACATCGTCACAGAACCTAATTCTCCGAACTTACGCTGTTCCCAATC
>OGXW01002042.1_pt1 | contig 14656 bp, 11 predicted proteins | sample 1576341 | NCBI WGS metagenome assembly OGXW01 (sample SAMEA3541592, study PRJEB24748) | human gut metagenome | biome: human gut; feature: human-associated habitat; material: faeces | place: China | collected 2012
CTCTTACAGAACCACCCGGCTGTGCAATATATGTAACACCACTCTTATGTGCTCTTTCAATATTGTCTCCAAATGGGAAGAAGGCGTCAGATCCAAGAGCGACACCTGTCAGTTTGTCCAGCCATTCTCTCTTGGCCTCTCTTGTAAATACTTCCGGCTTTTCTTTGAAAATATTTGGCCATGCGTCATCTGAAAGCACATCCATATAATCCTCACCGATATAAAGATCAATTGCATTGTCTCTGTCAGCACGACGGATATGATCTACAAATGGAAGATTCATAACCTGTGGAGATTGTCTTAACCACCAGTTATCTGCTTTCTGTCCGGCAAGTCTTGTACAATGAATCCTGGACTGCTGTCCGGCACCAATTCCGATTGCCTGTCCATCTTTTACGAAGCATACAGAATTGGACTGTGTATATTTCAAAGTGATCATGGAAATTGCAAGATCAATTTTAGCCTGATCTGTCAGTTCTTTATTCTCTGTAACAATGTTGGAGAAGAAGTCATTGTCGATCTTTAATTCATTTCTTCCCTGCTCAAATGTAATTCCAAATACTTCTTTATGTTCAATCGGATCTGGTACATAATCCGGATCGATCTGAATAACATTGTAATTACCTTTTTTCTTCTCCTTCAGAATCTCAAGCGCTTCCGGCTCATATCCAGGAGCGATCACGCCGTCAGATACTTCTCTCTTGATAAGTTTTGCTGTATCGACGTCACAGACATCAGAAAGTGAAATAAAATCACCAAAAGATGACATACGGTCTGCACCTCTTGCTCTTGCGTAAGCGCTTGCAAGCGGTGACAGTTCACCAAGATCATCTACCCAGTAAATCTTAGCCAATGTCTCATCAAGCGGAAGTCCCACTGCAGCTCCTGCAGGTGATACATGCTTAAATGATGTTGCAGCCGGAAGTCCTGTAGCTTTCTTAAGCTCACTGACTAACTGCCATCCGTTAAATGCATCCAGGAAATTGATATATCCCGGTCTGCCGTTCAATACCTGAATCGGAAGATCCTTTCCATTCTTCATATAAATCTTGGATGGTTTCTGATTCGGGTTACATCCATATTTTAATTCCAGTTCTTTCATGATATTCCTCCTACTGATTCTTATTTATGATCTTTGTCTCATAAGTTCCGGTTGCAATATCAATATAACGCACAAAAAGTGAAACTTTATTGTCTGCATTCAGACTGTTCCATACAAGATCTGTAAATGCTTCCATATCATCCGGAATGCTGACAAGCTTAGGCTCCCCTTCAAAACTTGGAAGTGGATTACCATCACACTTGTATGTATGGATAAAATGTCCCTCTCCTGCTGCTGGATTCTCATATGCAAAGGTATAGCGGTGTGAACTCTCCGGATTACCATTGTTGCTCTTTAAAATAGACATTGCATAGTTGTATGTTCCATTCTCAATATGCATGATTCCGGAAATACGAGGAGTATAATTCGGTCCGTCCGGCTCAAATGTACGACTTCTCAGTGACTGTTCAAAAGTGAGCTGCTTGTCCATGCCTTCATAAACCGTGTCTGTCTGGTCGCCATTCGTCACAATGGTCTTATTACCAAGCACACGCACCGGTGCATAAATGATCAGACTTGGATCTGTAAGCTTTGACGGATCAAATGCCTGTGTACGGATTCCTTCTCCGTCTTCTACGAACACGCGGTTTCTGCTGTTCTCACTTCTTCCCATAATAAAATATGCGGTCACAGCCTTCGTACCGTCCGCACTTCTACCAATAATAATTCCACGTCCCGGGTAGGAATTACTCTGTAATTCTTTTTCAAGATTCAACATTTCCATGAATATTCTCCTCCACAAGTATTCTAGTAACTGATCAAATCACATAATTGATTATATCATCATATGATTACCGATTACTACGCGCTATGCGCTCTTACAATATTATATAAAAAATAATGATGTTTTTCCAGTCTTATTTGTGGTATATTATAAATAACTATTTAACCATTTTCATACATGGTTTTATATTTATCTGAATACGGAGGAAGAAACTATGAAAAAAAAGCATTTATGCCTTGTGTTAACGCTTATCTTTGCGTTGTTACTTGGCGGATGTGCCAGCGGTGAGACCGCAGACAAGTATGTAGGAGATTTGATCACTTCTATAAAAAAAGAGGATCCGTCTTCTCTATCTTCTTTTCTGGAACAGGGAATTTCAGATGAGAACGAAACATATGTACTTCAGTTTCCGGACGAGCTAAAAGATTCTTATCTTAAGTTCCTTCAGGCATCATTTAATGCCGTAGAATTTGAGATAAATGGTGCTAAAAAAATTGACGATGAACGTTATTCCGTGCAGCTTACTTTTACTCCACTGGATATTGAAGCAACGACGAAAAACACTTGCGAAAAATATAGTCCGGCCATCTCTTCTACAGATTTGAATGCCGAGATGACAAAGCTTCTCGAAAAAGCAACGGAAGCTGTAAAAAGCTCTCCTTCTTACGAGAACTCCACTCAGCTTACACTGGAGGTTAAGAAGTCAAAAGACGGTTACAGCCTAGACGACGAGCAGTTACAGAAATTATTCTCTGCTACTATGGATAACATTATGGCACCATATGATAGTGTATGCGAGATACTGGACGCTCAGGATTACCTCACATCCTGTCTGAATGCACTGTTTAAAAATGATGTGGCTGAATATGCAAAACATACTGGCGAAGACGAGTCTTCTGTCCAGTCTCAATTAGAAAGTTCTATGTACGCACCACCGGAAGAGCTCAGCGCCTCATACACAGAGCGTTACAGCGCCGCGCTGAAAGCAATCTGTAATAACTGTCAGTATTCTGTCGGAACACCAAAGAAACAGGACGGATTATTCAATTACATTATTGATGTAACCGTAACTCCGAATACAAGCTTCCAAAGTGCTATGAATGAACTCGAAACCGGAACTTACTATTCTGAGGAAGAAGTAGATCGTGCTCTTGTAGAATTGATGGAAAAATACGCTGCTGCACCAACTTATGGTGCACAGACAACGGTTACCGTTTCTCTGAACTTCAAAACACTGTCAGCGGCCGGTGCCGAAGATTCTGAAATCACTTCATTAATTGATACCATACTTCCAGTAGAATAGAGCATTCAGAATAAAACTGTATAAAAGAACCTGCCCCAAAATTGTGAGGCAGGTTCTTTTATACTTATATCACTATGGATCCAATATTGAATCTATTTTGTCAGAAGCATCATAATATCATTGCTTCTCTGAACAAATGCTGTCATCTCTTCTGGATTTAATGGCTTATGCGCCAGCATAGCCAGATCATACAACTGCTTGCAGATCAAAGATGTATTTTCTCCATCTTCATGTTTCTGTACATACTGTACCAGTGGATGATTTGCGTTCAGGATCAGGGTATTCTCTCCACCCATATCCATTCCCATGGAATCCATTCCATACATCTTCATCATCTCCTGCATACGGCGGCTCTGCTCTGATAATGTCATAATAGAAGCTACATTGCTGTCTTTCAGTTTCTCAACTTTCACATCCAGCTTGTCATTACCAAGCTCTTTGCGGAATGTTGCAGTCAGACTGTCTACAGTCTTCTGGAATGCTTCCTTTTCGTCTTCAGCAACTTCCTCTTTTGCATTATCTGTAACATCTGCATCAATTCTCTGGAACTGAACATTCTGATAGCGCTGCTCAAGCTGTGTAATGAACGGAGAATCAATGTTGTGTTTCAGTACAACTGCATCCTGTCCCTGTGCACGGAACATATTGATATACTGACTCTGCTGAATCTCATCTGTTACATAATAGATAGTTGTCTTCTTCTCTTCTGCATTTTCCTCGGCATTGTCTGGTGCCGCATTTTTATCGAGTTCTTTCAGCTCTCCACCATTTGCTTCTACGCAGTCTTTCAGTGTCAGATATTTTCCGTCGATATCCTTAAAGAGAACTGCATCTTTCATCTTGTCACAGAACTTCTCATCTTTCAGACAGCCAAATTTTATAAATGGACTGATGCTGTCCCAGTATTTCTCATAATCTTCACGTTTTGTCTTGCACATACCTGCAAGCTTGTCTGCAACTTTCTTGGAAATGTACTCAGCAATCTTGCCTACAAATCCATCATTCTGAAGAGCGCTACGTGATACATTCAGTGGAAGATCCGGACAATCAATAACCCCCTTTAATACCATCAGGAATTCCGGAATGACTTCCTTAATATTATCTGCAATAAATACCTGGTTATTATACAGCTTGATCGTTCCTTCAATAGAATCATATTCTGTATTAATTCTCGGGAAGTACAGGATACCTTTTAAGTTGAACGGATAATCCATGTTCAGATGAATCCAGAACAACGGCTCTTTATAATCCAGAAATACTTTGCGGTAAAACTCTTTGTAGTCCTCATCACTGCACTCATTCGGATGTTTTGTCCAGAGCGGATGAATATCACTTAAGGATTCCGGACGCTTTTTAATCTTTACTTTATCTTTTGCAGGTGATACTTCTACAACTTCTTTTTCACCATTTTCATTCTCTTTTTCTTCGGTCTTGGCATCTTCATGAATGTGCTCAACAACCTCATCGTCCTCTTTCAGGTCTGCCTCGTCAATTGTCTCATACTCTGGCTCTGCATTTGCCTTTGATAAGAAAATCTCTACCGGCATAAAGGAACAATACTTCTGGATAACTTCTCTTACACGATACTCGTTCGCAAACTCCAGGCAATCATCGTTCAGATACAATGTAATCTCAGATCCTACAGTCTGCTTGTCTCCTTCTGTCATCTCGTATTCCGTTCCACCATTACTTACCCAGCGTACCGGTGTTGCTCCGTCTTTGTAAGATAATGTGTCAATATGAACTTCATCTGCAACCATGAATGCAGAATAGAATCCCAGTCCGAAATGACCGATCATATCGTCTTCTGTTGTCTTGTCTTTATATTTTTCAAGGAACTCTGTAGCTCCTGAAAATGCAATCTGAGTAATATATTCTTCAACTTCCTCTGCTGTCATACCAAGACCATTATCCATGAACTTCAAAGTCTTCTCTTCCGGATTCACTTCTACATGAATTGATGCCTTATAATCATCCGGTAACTGGTATTCACCCATTACATCCAGTTTTTTTAATTTTGTAATGGCATCACAGCCATTGGAAATCATCTCTCTGACAAAAATGTCATGGTCAGAATATACCCATTTTTTAATAATTGGGAAAATGTTTTCACTGCTGATTGAAAGACTACCTTTTTTTGCTTCCATTCTAATCACTCCTGTTTCTAATATTTTAAGCTGATTTAATCATTTGTGTTTTTGATGCCAGGGATAAAATCGAAACCTACATGAACTTACTCATAAGTAAGCAAATACAAAATCTTGAAATCTCCCCGATTAAATCTATGATAATCCCTTGCTTTTTAAAAGTCAATAGAAAATCAGCACTCTTTTTCATCGAGTGCTAACAATTCTGTGAATTTTATTAAGAAATAATAAACTTCCTTACGTTCATAGTTTGTTCATGTTTATTTTAAAATTCTTTCATCTCTTTAACATTGTTTCTCCACAACTCTTACATATAATAAAATCATCAACAACAGAAGTTCAGTAATACATTTTGAATAAACTTTTTCATAATACGTGCCGGGTGCCGCTTAGCGGTTACCCGGCATCCTCCCTTTTATGAACCTTTATATATTATTCTTCGTCTGCCTGTTCCTCTTTCGCACTGTCTTTTTTGCGTCTACACAATACCACACCGGCCATTATTAATAGTATTGTTATTATACTTCCAATCACAATCCATTTCAACATGGCAAAATGACGGTTTCCTTTTTCTCCTTGCCGATTTTTCTGCTCCTTTTCTGTCTTTCCAGATAATATTTTTTGAATTGGTGCTGCCGCCTTTTCCAATATCGTCTTCTCTGGAACGATTTCAAATGATATATTTTCTTCTGCTTCATTCCCTGCCAGATCCGCTGCTGTCACGCTTACTTCATATTCGCCTGGATTTGTAATCTGAAATGTATACTTCCCGTCTTCTTTTTTTAATGTCTGCCTTTTTCCATTAATCAACACTTCTTCTATCCAGTCTTCTTTTTTTCTGGAATCTACTTGAAAGTTCAGGATTCCTTCATACTGTGCCCCTTCCTCTACCTGATAAAACTGAATCTTCGGAGGTGTGTGATCTATTACGAATTCCGCTCTTGCCACCGCTTCATTTCCTGCGGCATCTATGGCATTTACCTGTAATGTATGACGTCCCTCCGTATCAATCTCTGTCCCAATCGGATATAACCTTCCGTCCATCTGGATCTGATGGACAAATGTCGTAAAGTCCTTGATAAATACATCCACCGGATAATCCCATGAAAACTTTTTCAGATACTTCCCCTGCAGTTCGTCCACCATCTTTATCACTGGATTCTTAGTATCAATCATAAATTGCAGGAAATGTTCTGACTTCTGTTTTGCCTTATCCACAGCCTGTACACTGGTTTTATAGATTCCATCTTCCTGAAATGTCTTTACAAAGCATGCAGATTCATTCTTTAAACTCCACTTTTCTTCCGAATCTATGACCTCCGTTTTTTTCTCTCCTTCCGGTTTTTCATAATCAATCACTGCCCGACAGCTTTCTAATTTATTTTCATCAGTTGCCTGGTATTCTATCGTCACGGGCTGACTGGTAATCAGATAATCGGCTGCCCCTGTTAAACTTACTGTCGGTGCCAGACTGTCAATGAATAACTTCTGCGTTTTCTCCGTTTTATTACCTGCCTGATCTGTGACAGTCACTGTTACCGGCACACCTTCTCCACTTTTTGAAGTCTGTGTGATTAAAAACTCTGACTGATTCTCCTTTGATTTTCCAATAATTTTATTCCCAACATAACATGTAACCGTATCAACCTGGCTTCCCCATGCACCATCTTCTGATACCACACGAATCCACGCTTCCTTCTGATACCAGGTAGAAAATCCTTCCGGCGCCTCCAAGGTCACTGTCGGACTTTGTGTATCTATCCGTATTTCTATTGTCTCATCATATTCCGGAATCACATTGCCTTCTTCATCTTCCATAAAGACATGTAAAATATTTTTTCCCTCCTCAAATACTTCACCCTCAAGAGAAATCTTGGTTTTCTGCTCTTCTGCTTCTTGTGATACTATGTATTTTATTCTCCCCTGTAACAAAGTATCTTCCCCATGTTTTAATTCGTACACAGTTGTTCCATAGGCGCCATTATGTGTGATCATAACGGACGGCTTTGATAGATAATATCCATTCTTTCCATCAGCCTTGGGGATTTCCAGCTCATATCTCTTAATCTCGGGCTGCTCCGGTTCCTTGTCTTTGTCTTCATCTTCCCCTCCTGGCTTCTCTGGTTCCTTATCCCCTTCTTCCCCTCCTGGCTTCTCTTGTTCTTTATCCCCTTCTTCCTCTCCTGGCTTCTCTGGTTCCTTGTCTTCTCCATTAGTTCCATCTGAATTTTCCGATTCTGTTGTCTTTTTCATGTTTTTTTCTGCCTCATTCTGCGCATAAATAACTGCCTGCTGTGTATAAATCATTGCCAGGACTAATATCAATAACGCTCCGGTTCTTATCTTCCTACCCATACATTTTCTCCTTCTATGACTATTCCGTATTCCTGTGCCAATTTTTGAAATTCTGTTTCTTCCTTAATTTCCGGAATCTGATTCAAATACTCTTTTACTGTCTGTGCACAGATTTCTCTGGAAATATCTGAATCTGAACACTGCATACGCATATAAAGAATTCTAAGCTGCTTTGAGTCTTTTAATTCTTCCGCTCCTTTCCTGCATATTTCAAGTGCCTGATCTTTTAAGCCTTTTTCTCCCTGTATTTTCACAAGCTTCTGATAAATATCTTCTTTCTTCGACTCCTCTTCCCACTCAAGCATATCTGTATACATTTCCAATGCCATATCCCAGTCTCTTGCCGTTTCAGCCGCAGAAGCCATATAAGAAGTACATTCTTTTACCAGTCTCTCCTCTGGCTTCTCTTCCAGAATTTTCTTACCAATTCTTAAGATTGCTTTTGCATGTTCTTCCGATTCCTCCACTGCATAGCCCCGGATCAGACAGCGCTCATAATCCAGCCTTGAATCGTCCGGCATCCACTCCTCGATTTTCCTGAATATATTCTCTATTTTCTTTTCATTTTCATATTCCTTTTTCTCATTGCTGCTTTCTTTATCTTCTATCCCAGCCACATACCTCACTAATGCAGCCAGATTTTCTGACATCTGATCTTCCCTGGCATCTTCAAATGCCTGAATGCTTTTTTCGTAATCTTCCAGCTCCAGAAAATACAACAATCCCATGGATCTCTGCGCTTCTACGAATGCTTCGCGCTCTGAAACTTCTGACATATTTAAACCGTCTGAACTTTCCATCTTAAGTTCTGTGCTCTTCTCATCTCCTTTTTTCTGAACGCCCCAGACACTTACTGCGGCTACGAATACACAAATACTCATCATAGACATAACCATTCTTTTTTTCGTCCATATTCGTCTATCTTTACTTTTCTTCTCTGTTACATTTGGAATTTCTTTTTGAATTTCGGACATCTGCTTAAATGCCCGTTTTGAATGCCCACCCAGGCATCTGGATATTATTTTTTGAAACTTTACCGTCTCCCGTCTGGTTAATTCCGGGATCGGGTCTGTTACTGACAACAGGTACTGAATTGTCCTGCCTAGTCCATATATATCTAATTCAATGCTGGCAGCCTGATAATAATTGACCTCAGGTGGAAGAAAGTTCTCCCTCACACTTCTTCGATTCATCTGAACCAGCATTTTTTCATTGGATTCCACACTCATATCAAGAAAATGTAGTGTCATATCCCCCGTGACGATCACGCTGTACGGATTCACATACTGATAACAAGGGTTTCCCCGGCACTTATGTATGCACTCCAGTTGATCTGCAAGATCACGGATCCATAAAAATAATTGTTTTTTTGTAAGGTTCGGGTGATATTTCAACCACTGAATGAGTGACTTTCCTTCTACATAATCCGAGCTGATATAACATTTCTGATTATGTTCGATCAAGCGAAGCACCTCGTAACCTTCCCTTTCGCCCATCCGCATTCCTCCTATCTACATTACTTTTTGGAATTATCGGTGTGATTTCATATTGTGACAAATTCTGATTCTCTTCGACCTGGCAGAAGTTTTCTCAGATAAATTAGAGTGATTATTATCATACGCGAAAAAAGAGAAAAATGCAAGAAACATTTTGTTGCATTTTCCTCTTTTTATTCATAATTTTTTGTTCAGATGTATATTCTTTTTTAAGCAGCCTGCTTATTCTGTTGCGCCTCCTCAGCTTGAACCTGCTCCTGCTGTACAGGCATAACAGTGTTTATCCATCCGGATTTTCCGGACTGTGTAAGGTTTTCCTATCCAATCAGATATGGTCTCCTTCGAAAAAATCGGCAGCCCTGCTGCCAGGTTAAAATCACAGTCATACAGCTTTCCATCATAATCTACCGAAATCTGAAAACGACACATCAAAGCTTCCACCGTTGCCGGGTTGAAAGCATCATACAACTTCTTCATATACCCTGAAAGATTCCCGGATCTTCGGAGAAATGCTCCAAATCGTCCCATTGGATTGTTGTAAAGTGTATACAGGGCATTGAACACAATTCCAAAATCTGCTTCCAAATGCTCTTTATACTCTAGTTCCATAGCAGTCTGATCCGGTGGGAAAAAGGCTCCCGCCGGATTGTACACCATGTTCAACACCAACTCAGGATTCTTTCCATAGCCAAGTGTATTTAATTTCTGTAATACTTGTATTGCCCCGTCAAATGTACCGGTTCCCCGTACTCGATCCATCTGATCTGCCCTATAATAAGGCAGGGAACATACAATTTCTACTTTCTGTCTGGCATAAAATTCAATCAAATGTTCATATTCCGGATTCAACAGAACTGTCAGATTGGTTCGCACGATCACATGACTACAGACTTTACATGCCTCTGTAACAAGCCATTCAAAATCCGGATTCATCTCCGGCGCTCCCCCTGTAATATCAATGGTCTGCACTTGTTGTTCTCTTGCAAATTGAATACAATCTGCCATCACTTCCCGGGACATCACTTCCGTCCGGTTCGGTCCTGCACATACATGACAATGCTTGCACGCCAGATTACAGACACGGCCAATATTCATCTGAAGCACATCCAACCTGTCTGCTGTATTCATCATCTCTGGATCAATCTGTGTCTGAAACACAGGTATCTGATCCAAATCATGAAAATCATTAATTATCTCATCCATAAAAACCTCTTCATATATCTGCTAGAATATCTCTGCTAGAATATCTCTTTTAGTATAGTGATACTATCTTTTACGACTTCCGGACAGAAATCAAATAACAATCCTTCATCCAGAATCTTCTGCATCTCTTCCGGCTTGGAAATATCATGCTTTAACAGCCCTTTACAATTACAGACAGCATATTTTTCCTGGAATTTCTGTAAAAATTCTGCACGTTTTGCATTCATAATATCCTTCTGCCCCATATGCTCTACTTCGCAGTGTCCATATTTTAATCCAAGAACGATCATTGCTCCGACAACAGCACCACAAGTCTCACCAAGACCCATACCGCCGCCAAATGCTGCAGACATCTTGTAAGCTTCCTCTGTTGTAATTCCAAGCTCCTCTGCAAATGCTCCAACTACAACTTGTGAGCAATCAATTCCTTTCATAAATAACTCTGCAATTTCTTTTTTCTCCATAATATTTCTCCTTTCGTGTCATTTTCAAGAATATTTACGGCTCCAGATAGCCCCGTATATTTTTTAAGAAGTCCATATCCAGATATGCATTCAACTTTTTGAATGTGGATTCATTGAAAATCAACTTATCCGGCTGCTGGTATTGAACCCATGCCATAGCACACCATGTAATCCCGCGCAGACATGTGATTGGAATAAATGCATGAGTATGCTCCCGGATCATATCTGTCTTAAACCGATTTCCCACCGCTTTGATGTATGCATCAATAAACTTCTCCATCTCTTCTGAAGTAAGAATGACATCTGTCTTCCAGAATGTAGTCGTAGGTGCCAGGAAATGTCCCAGATCCTGGGCAGGATTACCAAATAGCGGCTTCTCCCAGTCAATCAGGTAATTGGACTTTCCTTCCCCGTTGATCAGGAGATTCGTAGAATTTAGTTCTGTATTAATGCAGCATTGATAACCACTTTCAAGCTGGATTTCTGCTTCCCGTTTCCAGCCAAGATCCAAAAGTTCACGGATATATGTTTTTTTCTCTCCATCTCCTAATGGTGATTCCAGATAGACCTTGAACATCTCCTCGCACTCCTCCAGAATCGCTTTCAATGGATTCTGTGGGTGTATAAGGATTTCTTCACTCTCTGGAATCGGGACACTGTGAATGTCTGCCAGACATGGAGCTGCCAGCATCAATTCTGTATGATAATCCATTGCATGACCCGGAAGATATTCCATGACCAGAACGCCATGCTCCAATATTTTTTTGCTGCCATCTACATAAAGCACTTTCGGTGTCCTGCCAGAGCCTTCCATTAACTTTAACGTATATGCTTCATATTCAATCTGATGCTCCAGATGCATCTGGCTTCCACAATTCACACGAAGTAGTAATTTCTTTCCTGTCACAGGGTGTGTAAATACATAATTAATATTATACTCTCCCTGTGCCAGCAATTCGTAATTTTCCGTCTTCTCTTTTGGTAATCCCAGTGCTTCTCTGTACTCTTTATTTTTTACATATTCTGCCAGACCTCTGATTCGCTCCATAGATTTTCCCTCTACTTTGATATTTTTATTTCTTGAAATCCACTGCTATCTTTCACCTTACGTCTCGGTACATCTTTGATATTCGGTCAATTGCTACCCCGTCCCGATACATCTTGCGAAGCCGGTTCATTTCCCACATAACCTTAAGTTTCGGGATCGTCTTCTTGGGAAATCTGCGGTCAGATGTATAAATCCTGTGCTTTGCGATTCCAAGTTTTACCCCCATTTCCTTAAGAGTCAGTGAAAACTGATAATCCTCCATGATCGGAAGGTTCGGGAACATTCCTACTTCGAAGAACAACTCCCTGTCTATGAAGATTCCCTGATCTCCAAACATGACCTTGCGGTCTTTGATCCGGTGATTGGAAATGACACGGCACGTCCACATAAAGAAATGCTTTGAATGAAACGCAATTCCAAAACACCCTGCCAGATGATCTTTCATTACATAACGGATTTCCGCCAGCGGATGCTTTGGAAGTTCGCTGTCACTGTGCAGGAATAACAAAATATCTCCGTAACTTTCTTTTGCCCCCAGATTCATTTGATTTGCCCGGCCTTTTTCTGAATGAAGTACACGGAACCTGGAATCGATCATTGACAACGTCCGGTCTTTGCTTCCGCCATCTACAAAGAGAATTTCACATTTATCCAGAAGAGGAATCAACTGTTTTTGCAGTGATTCTATCGTGGATTCTTCATTATAAATCGGAACAATAATAGAAATCTTCTGTTTTTTCAGAAGATAACGTCCAGTCTCACTTTTCTGCAATGACAGATTTTTACGCATCCGATTCCGGAATTTGCTAATATCTTCTTTCTCATCTATATCATGAAGCGTTCTTGCAAAACCAACTGTATAGCCAGCCTCAAAAGCTGCTTTTGCTGTATTTTCCAGAACACTTGCATGGCTGTAAGTCTGTTTTTCAAATACTTCTCTCACTGGCTTCTTCATACCTACAAGATAATATCCACCGTCCTGCGTTGGTCCCAGAACAATGTCATGCACATCTAACAGACGAAATGCATAATCTAAATCTGCCTGCTTAATTTCCGGCACATCCGTTCCAATCAGCACACAGGATTCATAATCTTTGGCAAGAACCCTCTGAATTGCCATGTACATTCTCTCTCCCAGAGATTCCCCCATCTGTGGAAAATAAAGCTCGTCATCACCAAATATAGTCTTTAATACATCTCCTTTATCGTCCGGAGTATAACAGACATAAAGATCCGCCTGTGTTTTTTTACACTGCCCGGCAATATCTTTCAAAAAGCAAGTGTGCAGCCTGGCACATTCCTGTGGCGAAAAATATGGCATCAGCCTTGTCTTTGTCTGCCCCGGCACCGGAACTCTTGTAAATACAATAATTGCTCTTCTCATCTTTTATCCCCATTCTTTTATTGAATTGTCACCTGGTACGGAGGCATTCTTATGTAAATTTTGTCTTCGCACGGTTGATCATGGATTTCTTCACATCCGGATTTTCATAAGTCTTTAAAATCTCAGTCAGGAGATGGCTCACATTCTGACAGCCTCCACGAGTCAGATTGCCGGAGCAGGAAGCACAATAACTATATACTTTTTTCTCCCCTGCAAGTGCAGATGCCATGTACTTTGCAATTTCCGGTTCTTTCACCGATGCACAGCCTCCAAGACCACAGCACTGTACTCCTTTTACCGATTCCAGATTGCCCTTCACGAATCGCTCTGCTGATGCAAAAATCTCTCTTTTCTCACGATCTGGACAAGGCAAAAATACTTTGCCGGACTCTAGATTCTTCTCACCGATTCCTAGTTCTTCAAGTTTTGCATAAATGTCTATCACTTTAACTTTCAAATAGGGTTTCAAAAATGTATAACAGTTCGGACAAAGCATGATAACTTCTTCCACGCCTCTTTTTTCAAACTCATCATTAATACGCTGTATAATTCTCTTTTCATCAGCTTCCAGTCCAAGCTCCGCAATCGGCTTTCCACAACAGTCATAGGCAACTCCGATTCCATGTTCTTTCAGAAGCTTCACAAGCTTCTTCATTGTCTTTGGATAAAAAGAAGGAAAATTACACCCTGGGAAAAGGATGCATTTTCCAGTTGCATTACGATAATTTTTGTCGGGGGTAACGGCTGCGACAGCAGACGACACCCCCGACACCGTGGAGCTCGCAAGCTAGGTAATCCGGCGCTTTTAATACTTTTAAAAGTATAAAAGTTAATGGATTGCCATTTTAAAGCGAGCGACACGGAACAAACTTTAGCCTGTCCTCTGGATAGGCTTTTTTTATGATTTGTTAGACATATCAGAAAGGGGAATTATGGGAAAAGCAAGAAGTATCACACAACAATTAATTCACGCCATCGCTGACTGCAGCGCAATCGGAGAAAGTAAGCGTAGCTATAAATTGCAAAACAATGATGATATAAATAAAATTTATATTGGACAGGAGCTGACTTTGCCGTGAAAATTTTTAAGGAACTTTGACACACACCTTTGGATATGTTATACTTTTTTGGAAACTGTGCAGCTGTATGTAAGATGCAGCTGGAGTTTGAAAGTCAGCACAGTGGTGGAAAGGAAAGTACATGGCAAGGGACAGTGAATTTCAACGGGAAAGAAAGAAGAAGCAGCTTAGGCAGAGCATGGTTACGAACGATAAGGTTCGCAGTGCACCAGTAAGCTGGGCTGAGGATCATAGAAGAACGGTCAATGTCGCAGGAATTGTTGTCGCAGTGTTGGTGTTAGCTGTTGTGCTGGCGTGGTTTGTGGCAGAACGGCTGTGGCGTTACAAAACATATGAAGTCAGCTGGAGAAC
>OGXW01002044.1_pt1 | contig 14648 bp, 11 predicted proteins | sample 1576341 | NCBI WGS metagenome assembly OGXW01 (sample SAMEA3541592, study PRJEB24748) | human gut metagenome | biome: human gut; feature: human-associated habitat; material: faeces | place: China | collected 2012
GGAGAGAATCGCTGAGTTCGCAAACAAGGTTCACTCAGGCGAGATTACAAATGCAGCAGGAGAGAAGTTTACAACAGTTGTTCAGATTGGAATCGGCGGAAGTGATTTAGGACCTCGTGCTATGTACTTAGCACTTGAGAACTGGGCAAAGAAAAACAATACATTCAAGATGGAAGCCAAATTCATCAGCAATGTTGACCCTGATGATGCGGCAAGTGTGTTGGCATCAGTTGATGTAGCTCACTCTATTTTTATATTAGTATCTAAATCAGGTACAACACTTGAGACTCTTACAAATGAGTCATTCGTGAAGGATGCATTAAAGAACGCAGGACTTGATGCTTCTAAGCACATGATTGCTGTAACAAGCGAGACATCACCACTTGCAAAGAGCGACGATTACCTTGCAGCCTTCTTCATGGACGATTACATCGGAGGACGTTACTCATCAACATCAGCAGTTGGTGGAGCAGTTCTCTCACTTGCATTCGGTCCGGAGGTATTTGCACAGTTCCTCGACGGAGCAGCAGCAGAGGATAAGCTTTCAAAGAATGCAGACATCATGGAGAATCCTGAGATGCTCGACGCACTCATCGGTGTTTACGAGAGAAATGTACTCGGATATCCTAGCACAGCAGTGCTTCCATATTCACAGGCACTCAGCCGTTTCCCTGCACATTTACAGCAGGCTGATATGGAGTCAAACGGCAAGTCGGTTAACCGTTTCGGTGAGCCTGTAGATTATGTGACAGGACCGGTTCTCTTTGGTGAGCCTGGAACAAACGGACAGCACTCATTCTATCAGCTCCTTCATCAGGGAACAGATATTGTGCCACTCCAGTTCATCGGTTTCAAGAACAACCAGCTTGACACAGATGTAGTCATCCAGGACAGCACAAGCCAGCAGAAGCTCTGTGCAAACGTAGCAGCACAGATAGTTGCATTTGCATGTGGTAAGGCAGACGACAACAAGAACAAGAACTTCGAGGGTGGACGTCCTTCAAGCATCATCATCGGAGACCAGGTAAATCCTGCATCTCTTGGTGCACTCCTTGCACACTTTGAGAACAAGATTATGTTCCAGGGCTTCTTATGGAATGTAAACAGCTTCGATCAGGAAGGTGTTCAGCTTGGAAAGATACTTGCAAAGAAGGTTCTCGCACATGAGACAGACGGAGCGCTCAAGGAGCTCAGCGATATGCTTAATATCTAATACATCGAATAATAAGTAAAGATACAGAAACAGAAATATAAAAACGAGCCGCAATCCTGTGGGTATCAGGATTGCGGCTCGTTTTGTTCTGCCATAAATCATCCGGGTTAAAGATGATGCATGACAAATTGGGTGAGATAATTTATTTAGGTTTATAGTTACTAATGTTGATAAATGTTATCATTATTTGTGTGCTTTATGAAAGACAACATCATCCTTGATATTGCTGTCGTATTTGGTATAAGCATGGCTATGGCTGTTATTTCCGGCTGCATCACGGTCATCCTTCTCAGGACCGTTCTCCATCCACCAGGCATAGGCTGCAGCGCCGATACAAACGGCAGCACACACGACAATTATTATTGTTTCAAGCATTTTAAATCCTCCGTTTTACTTTATTATCAGCATGATGCGGAGAAAATGTTTATTTAATGTATCTAAGTTATATTTCCTCCGTATATGCGCGAGTTTTGAAATAATCAGCGAAGGAAATTAGTTTATGCCCATCCTTGTCGTGGATAAAACGGATAATAAAGTGCCGGCTCGTGTTTGTGAGGCATATGCGCATGACCACGATAGCGGCATATGCGAATAAAATAATATGTATTAACTGGAGTAACGCACCCAGCCAGCTTAAATTGGATGTAAGCCTGCCTAAAAAACCAAGCGAAGAGGTACGGATGCGGCATATGACTGCAGGAAAAGAAGGTATTTCCTCTATATACTGGCAATCCATGAGCACCGACATATCTGACTCTGAATAAAGCACTGCGCGTGAGTCCAAGACGGCCTTTTGAGCATATGAACCGTATGCTGTGCGGTCAGGATCAAATTCGTCCAGATTTTTGTCGAGACTTAGAAAGGAGCAGAATATAAGACAAAGCAACAGTGGTAAAACAAGTATTTTCTTCATGAGAGTCCGCTCCTTTCCTTCCAATTTATGTTTCTATTTTCTTCCTTTAGGTTAAAAAAGTCAACTTGTAAGTAGATTTCTTTTCAAAAATATTGAAATTCTTAATGGGCTGTAATTGTAACCAAATGATTATCTTAAATCAATGATATACATATTGCATAAAAAATAATCGAAAATTTATGCATGTTTGTGCATCACGATAATAGACATTTTTCATGGCACGTGATACTATAATTAACGTAAAAACCCCCCAATACATTATATATTTTTACTATCCCCATAGTAAAATACCTTCTCCTAAAGGACAGCAGAACGATGGCTGTTCTTTTTTTGTCCAAAAATAGTGTATATTTGTGGAAACAAGCAGATATAATATTGTTGAAATGATTTAGACATGATACAATCAGATTAGATATTAGATAGCACGCAAGAAGCGAGATATGCTGATAACAGCCCTCTTTCTTCAAGCCTGCAGACATTGAAGGCTCTGATGTCATAATTCAGAGTCACTGACACCAAATACTGTGAGCAGATGACAGTTGCTTCACGTATGAGGAGGAAGAACATTTTGAGATTTAGGGTGTACTTCCGGTGAAGTGCACCCTCTTTTATTGGACATCCCAACATAAATTGAAAATTGTAGCAGCGTTAAGCTGCGGAGAAAGGAGTGACACATGGAAACAAGAATAGCCCTGATCGGCATTATAGTTGAAAACCCTGATTCGGTTGAGCAGCTTAATCATCTGCTGCATGAGTACGGCAGCTTTATTGTTGGGCGCATGGGTATCCCATACGAGAAAAAGAACGTGAATATCATCAGTGTGGCGATTGACGCACCGCAGGATATTATCAGTGCGCTGTCCGGCAGGATTGGCAGGCTGGATGGCATAGGAGTGAAGACAGTTTACTCTAATAAATAAAGCAGACTAAACTACAGGAGAAAGCATGACCGAAAATACAGCAATAATAAAAATTATAGATGAAATTGCGGCCTGCCGGAATATCACCCTCGAGCAGCTGCATATGCTGCTTGAGACGGATGATATGCAGGCAGTTGATTACCTTAGAAAGCGGGCATCTGAGAAAGCACACGAGACCTATGGCAATCAGGTTTTTATACGAGGGCTGATAGAGTTTACCAACTACTGCAAAAACGACTGTCTCTACTGCGGCATAAGGCACAGCAATACTCACGCGGACCGCTACCGCCTGAGTACGGAGCAGATTATGGCATGCTGCGAGAGCGGCTATGAGCTTGGTTTTCGTACCTTTGTGCTGCAGGGAGGTGAGGATCCGTATTACACGGATGAGCGCATCTGTGAGATAGTGTCCGGAATTAAGGCAAAGTATCCGGACTGCGCAGTTACACTCTCTATCGGAGAAAAGTCAAAGGAAAGCTATCAGAGCTATTTTGATGCAGGGGCAGACAGATATCTGCTGCGCCATGAGACCGCGGATGAAAAGCATTACAGTAGGCTTCATCCGGCAGCGATGTCACTTGCAAACAGAAAGCAGTGCCTTTGGAATTTGAAAGAGATAGGCTATCAGGTGGGCTGCGGTTTCATGGTTGGCTCGCCGGGACAGACAGTTAAGACCTTGTATGAGGATTTGCAGTTTATAAAGGAGCTTGAGCCTCACATGGTTGGAATCGGTCCTTTCATATCGCAGAAGGATACGCCATTTGCAAATGAGAAGTCAGGAACCATGGATGAGACGCTTCGCCTGCTTTCAATCATCAGGCTCATACATCCAAAAGTGCTGCTGCCTGCCACAACAGCGCTTGGCACAATCCATCCGCTCGGCAGGGAAAAGGGTATACAGTCGGGTGCCAATGTCGTGATGCCAAACCTCTCACCGGTCAATGTCCGCGACAAATACAAGCTTTACGACAATAAAATATGCACCGGAGATGAGGCAGCAGAGTGCCGCTTCTGCATGGAAAACCGGATGAAAAGCATCGGCTATCAGGTGGTGGTGTCGCGCGGAGACTACGCAGATATGTGATTACAATAGAAGGAGATAAAAATGTACAACGTAAAATCATTAAAGGCTGAAGAATTTATTTCAGACGAGGAAATCAAAGAGACTCTCGAATACGCAGAGGCAAATAAAAATAATATAGGGCTGATCGATAAGATTATCGAGAAGGCAAAGCTAAAAAAAGGACTCACACACAGAGAGGCATCAGTGCTTTTAGCATGTGAGATTCCGGAGAAGCTTGACGAGGTTTACAAGCTTGCACAGCAGATAAAGAAGGATTTCTACGGAAACAGAATCGTGCTTTTTGCACCGCTTTATCTGTCAAACTACTGTGTGAACGGCTGTGTTTACTGTCCGTATCACATGAAAAATAAGCATATTGCGAGAAAGAAGCTCACTCAGGAGGAAATAGTAAAGGAGGTCACAGCCCTTCAGGATATGGGACACAAGCGTCTTGCAATCGAGGCAGGAGAGGATCCTGTAAACAATCCGATTGAGTACATTCTCGAGTGTATCAACACAATCTACAGCATCAAGCACAAAAACGGAGCTATCCGCCGTGTAAATGTAAATATTGCTGCCACTACAGTGGAGAATTACAGAAAGCTCAAGGAGGCAGGAATCGGAACCTACATACTCTTCCAGGAGACATATCATAAGGAAAGCTATGAGCAGCTTCATCCGACAGGACCAAAGCATGACTATGCATATCACACAGAGGCCATGGACCGTGCTATGGAGGGCGGCATTGACGATGTGGGACTTGGTGTACTTTTCGGACTGGACAAATACAAGTACGAGTTTGCAGGACTTTTGATGCATGCAGAGCACCTTGAGGCAGTGCACGGTGTAGGTCCTCACACCATCAGTGTGCCGCGTATAAAGCACGCAGATGATATAGACCCGGATGTATTTGACAATGGCATCAGTGATGATACCTTCGCCAAAATATGTGCACTTATCCGTATTTCAGTGCCATACACAGGAATGATAATCTCAACCCGTGAGAGCCAGGCTGTCCGCGAAAAGGTTCTGCCGCTCGGTGTTTCACAGATCAGCGGCGCATCAAAGACAAGTGTTGGAGGCTATGCAGACCCGGAGGCTGAGAAAAATGCAGAGGCAACATCGGAGCAGTTTGATGTCAGCGACCAGAGAACACTTGACGAGGTGGTAAACTGGCTTATGAAGATGGACTATATTCCATCCTTCTGTACAGCCTGCTACAGAGAGGGCAGAACGGGAGACCGTTTTATGGCACTGTGCAAGAGCATGCAGATACTTAATTGCTGTCATCCGAACGCACTCATGACACTTAAGGAGTATCTCGAGGACTATGCAAGCCCGCAGACAAGAGAGCTTGGAATGAAGCTCATCGACAGGGAAATAGAAAAGATTACCAATCCAAAGGTTAAGCAGACCTGCTATGAGCATATACATGATATTGCAGACGGAAAGCGTGATTTCCGTTTCTAAAGGAGGATGCATATGGGAAATTTGAATGAGACACCTTCTGCCAACAGACTTCATATAGGTATATACGGAAAGACAAACAGTGGTAAGTCATCTCTGATAAATGCCGTTACAAAGCAGGAGGTTTCCATTGTAGCTGACGTGGCAGGTACGACAACCGACCCTGTGTACAAGCCGATGGAGATTCATCCGCTCGGACCATGCGTGATTATTGATACGGCGGGCTTTGATGATGACAGTGAGCTTGGTGAAAGACGTGTGGAAAAGACTCATCTGGCAGCAGAGAAGACAGATATAGCCGTTGTAGTGCTTGATATTGCAGAGGTCATTGCTGCAAAGAAGGCAGGGATACCATTTAAAAAGGCTTTTAAGGATGAGGCAGAGTGGAGTCTGCTCTTTGCAAAAAAACATACTCCGGTTGTGTTTGCATTAAACAAGATAGACGAGATTTTGCTTTCCGCAGAGGCACAGGAAAAGAGCAGTGGAAAGCTTGACAATGCTGCAATAGAGGCTGCAAAGTGCTGGGTTTATGAGGAAAACAGTGCTGTGATGGGCAAAAATGCAGACAATAGCTTTGAGGTTGTCGCAGTCAGCGCATTAAAGGGCAAGGGAATGGATGCCGTTATCTCTGCACTCACACGCCTGTTGCCGGAGAATTTCGGCCAGGAATTTATCCTTGGAGACCTTGTCTGTGAGACCGATCTGGTGCTTCTTGTCATGCCGCAGGATATCCAGGCACCAAAGGGCAGGCTCATACTGCCACAGGTGCAGACACTCAGGGAACTGCTCGATAGAAAATGCCTTGTAATGAGCACGACGACTGACAAAATGATAGATGCGCTTGCGGCATTATCGCGTGCGCCAAAGCTCATCGTGACAGATTCACAGGTGTTTGGCTATGTGTACGAGCACAAGCCGGCGGAGAGTATGCTCACATCATTTTCAGTGCTTTTTGCAGCATACAAGGGTGATCTGCCATACTATGTGGAGAGCGCAAGGGCAATTGATGCCTTAAAGCCATCCTCAAGGGTGCTTATCGCAGAGTGCTGTACACATGCGCCTCTTGCGGAGGATATAGGCAGGGTGAAGCTTCCGAGCCTGCTTCGAAAGAGTGTCGGTGGGGAGCTTACCGTGGATATTACAAGCGGTACAGACTTCCCTGATAATCTATCTCAGTATGACCTCGTTATTCAGTGTGGCGCTTGCATGTTTAACAGAAAATATGTATTATCAAGAATAGACAGGGCACGCACTCAGCATGTGCCGATGACAAACTATGGCGTGGCAATAGCACACCTGACAGGAATACTCGATAAGGTGAGCATGCCCTAGAAAAACCTTAAAAGCCGGGAGGAAGAGAATCTATCGGTATGACGAAAACAAGTGATTTTGACGACAAAGTGAATTATAGTGGTGATTATAAAGGCAATTATAGCAATAATTACAGCGGTGATTATAGCATCACCGGTTATGCTCGTCTGGCGAAGAGTCTTATTGATATAGTAAAAGAGCAGCAGGCAAAGCTTGGCTACAGGAAGGAAATAGTCAGACTGTATTATCCTCTTTCCACGCTCAGACATTTCTTTGAGTGTGCAGGGGCTGACAATAAAGTTGCAGCCGGCATGATTTCAGAGCAGCAGATGCTTGAAATCCTTGCTTCAAACAACCTGCCAAAACAGCTTACTGACACCATAGGTGAGATAAAGGTCACCGCAAAAAATGAGCGCTTCTGCATAGAGATACCACCTGAGGGCAGTGAGTATGTGCATGAAAACACAGCTGACAACGAGTTTATAAGTGAGCTGATTGCACTTGTCGGTACGCATGGCTGCACCATGGAGCAGATAACTGAGCTGTTTTACAAATACTCGGACAATATCGAGAAAAAGGATATGCAAAACGGCGAGTTTGACTGTTACATCCGCTTCATAAATGAGCCGGATGACACATACTACTATTGCTTCCATGATGAGGGTTGCCATATTATTTATCATAGATTTCTGCCACAGGATTATGCGGATTTTGGATATTGATGGATATGTTTACGTGCCGGTATAGGGTAAATATTGCTTTTGGTGTTGGCATTTAAATTTACTTTGAAGTTACACGGAGACAAAGTTTGACAAAAATATAACAATCGTAATATAATGGCGGTTGAGAGCATGGTTTATGTATAATACACGCAGCAGGAGATATACACATGGCAAAATTTACAAGAAAAGCCATAATGCAGACTTTTTTACATATACTGAAAAACAAACCGCTTGACAGGATTACAGTCAAGGATATATGCGAGCAGTGTGAGATAAACAGAAACACATTCTACTATTATTTCAGGGACATATATGATGTGCTTGAGGCTATATTTGAGGACGAGGTAAGGCTTGTTATGGATGAGGCAAAGGAGGGCATGACATTTCATGATGCATATGCCAGAGCCGCTTCCATTATTCTTAATAACCGCGAGGCAATAATACACATTTATGCATCGGAAAACGGCAGGCTGCTGAGGACATATCTGGATGCCGTGGTCACGCAGGTGGTGCGCCGCTTTGTGCTGGAAAAGGCAGAGGGCTACAGCCTGAGTGAGGGTGACATTGCATTTATCACGGCATTTTACAGCAACGGAATTGTGGGCAGCACAATAAAGTGGATTGAGAGAGGCAGCATGATGAATGGTGCGCCTGAGACCATTACGGCAAATAGCACAGGAATGTCAAAAAGTCAATACAACAGAGATATTGTTAAGAGAATCGGTGACTCCTTCGAGGCCACAATTTATGATATGATTGAGTGTTGCCTGTAGACAGGCGGGTATATATGACAAAATAATTCGAACAGATTTGACAGAGTGTCTGAATTTCAGACACTCTTATTTTTTTGTCCGTTTTAAAACCGGTTGTGGTGGATTAGAATAGCAGACAAAAAGGAGGGAGATACTTTATGCATACATTGATACGTGTGAAAAATGCATACACTGCCATGACAATATGCCTGATTGCATTGGGGGCAGCTTTGTTGTTTGCGCCACAGCTTGGACTTAAGACTTTGTGCGTGGTGTATGGAGTGTTTCTCATAGTATACGGAGTGACAAAGCTGTCCGGATATTTTGCAAAGGATTTATTTCAGCTTGCGTTTCAGTTTGACCTTGCGCTGGGTATAGTTTCTATAGTGCTTGGAATCATAATTATAGAGAAATCTGAGTATATTATAGAGATATTGTCCACGGCAATAGGCATTTTTATGCTGGTAGATGGAGCGTTAAAGATACAGACCGCAGTGGAAGCAAAGCGCTTTGGCATCGAGAGATGGTGGCTCATACTCGTAATGTCATTTGTAGTGGCGTTTGTGGGCATATTGCTTTTAGTGACACCATTTGAGACCGCAGGCATGATAGTCAGACTAATAGGACTGAATTTGAGTCTTGACGGAATACTAAATTTATTTGTCGTCAGAAATACCGTTGAAACAATAAGGAGGAATACAAAGTGGGAAATTTAGGACATCAGGCAGCGAGACTTGCTGCATCAAAAATATGTGACAACATTGTAAAAGGACTTTGCAAGGACCCGGAGACAGAGGTTGTAAAGCTCATCGACATATGGCAGAAATTCATGGGCGATGAGAAGATTGATTTAAACTATGACAGTGCGCGCAGGATGATCTGCGACAAGGACTGTACACTCAACAAGTACATGCACCGTCTTATCAATGAGATAGATCCTCATGTATTAAAGACAATCGCGCTCAATCTGGGCTTTGAGGCATTTGTTTACGGCACAAAAACTATCCGTAAAAATCGTGAAAAGTATGGCTGCAATGTGCCGTGGCTCATTCTTATGGATCCGACAAGTGCCTGTAATCTGCACTGTACAGGCTGCTGGGCAGCAGAGTACGGTCACAAGCTGAACCTTACCTTTGATGAGATGGATAAGGTCGTAACACAGGGCAAGGAACTTGGCGTATACCTGTATATGTTCACAGGAGGGGAGCCTCTCGTCAGAAAAGCAGACCTTGTTAAGCTCTGTGAGAAGCACAACGACTGTGCATTTCTGGCATTCACAAACGGCACACTCGTGGATGAGGCCTTCTGCGCGGACTTAAAGCGTATCGGAAATCTGTACCTTGCAATAAGTCTTGAGGGCTTCTCAGAGGTAAACGACCTAAGACGAGGCACAGGTGTATTTGCAAAGGTTATGCATGCGATGGATTTGCTTAAGGAAAACGGACTTGTTTTCGGTACATCAATATGTTACACTTCAAAGAACTATAAGACAGTTACCAGTGATGAGTTTATAGACATGATTGTGGAAAAGGGCTGCCGCTATGCGCTTTACTTCCATTATATGCCTGTCGGAAACGATGCATCACTGGAACTTTTACCAAATCCGGAGCAGAGGCTTTACATCAAGGACCGTGTCCGTGAAATCAGAAATATGACAAGCGGCAAGGGAATTTTCACGATGGATTTCCAGAACGACGGCGAGTTTGTCGGAGGCTGTATAGCAGGCGGAAGAAACTACTTCCATATCAATGCAAATGGTGATGCTGAGCCATGTGTATTCATACACTACTCAGGAGCAAACATCCGTACACACAGCATGCTTGAGATTTTGAAACAGCCGCTTTTCATGGCATATCATGATAACCAGCCATTTAATGAGAATCACTACAGACCATGTCCTATGCTTGAAAATCCTGAGATCTTACAGCGGCTCGTAAAGGAAACAGGTGCAAAATCAACTGATTTGCAGTCACCTGAGAGCGCAGAGCACCTGTGCAACAAGTGCAAGGAGTATGCGCAGGCATGGAAGCCTTGTGCCGATAAGCTTTGGGCGGAGGAAGGACACAGTAATTAATGATATTTGAAACACATGCCCATTATGATGATGACAGATTTAAGGACGACCGTGATGAAACAATAAAACGCGTCCATGAAAAAGGAGTTGCCCCGATAATAAATGTCGGGGCTTCTATTGGCTCTACAATGACTACAATGGAGCTTGCAAAGAAATATGACTTTATATATGCAGCGGTTGGAGTGCATCCAAGCGACATATCTGATTTAAATGAGGAAACCTTTGCATGGCTTAGGGAACAGACTGCATGGGAAAGGACTGTTGCAGTCGGGGAAATCGGACTGGACTATTACTGGGATAAGGAGCCAAAGGTGCAGGAAAACCAGCGCTACTGGTTTAAGCGTCAGCTTGAGCTTGCAGCAGAAGCATCGCTGCCGGTTATCATCCACTCGCGTGATGCAGCACAGGACACCATGGAAATCATGACAGAAGCAGCAAAAAAGAATATCCGCGGCGTGATACACTGCTATTCCTATTCACCGGAGATGGCACTGGAGTATGTAAAGCTGGGGTATTATATCGGAGTGGGAGGTGTCGTAACTTTCAAGAATGCAAAGAAGCTGGTACAGACAGTGTCAGAGCTTCCACTTGATAGAATCCTTCTTGAGACAGACTGTCCATACATGGCCCCGGAGCCGCATCGTGGCACGAGGAATGATTCGTCAAACATTCCATATGTCATATCAAAGATAGCAGAAATCAAAGGCACTACGCCTGATGAGGTAGAGCGCACGACACGTGCCAATGCATTTGAACTGTTCACACGTGTAAATAATTGAGCCACAACGTGAGGGACGAAAGTCGGGAACCGCCGCCCTGCCATGGGGCACGGTACACTCCCGCGTGAGCGAATAGCGAAGCGGTTTAGATACTGTAGGATTATGCTTAAATACGCAGAAATGCCCAGCCATGGACGGCTGGGCAAGGCGTTATGCGCCATGGACGGTGCATAAAAGCCGGTTTCGTCAAGCATAGAAAATCCTTAGACATAATCCGTACAGAATCTTAACTGCGAAGCGTAGCTCACGCGGGAGTGTACCGTGCCCCATGGCAGGGCGGCGGTTCCCGGCTTTCATCCCGGGTTTTTGGCAAAACCGCGAAAATTTACAAATATAATTGAAATAAAGGCATTTCATGTGATAATATAAAATATAAAGACAGCAGTTAGACTGTCGCATCAGATGAAACGACACAAGGAGTGCATATCATGGCATATTTGGGAAATCCTAAGAACACAATCGAGGTTCTGCAGAAATACAATTTCAATTTTCAAAAGAAATTCGGACAGAACTTCCTTATTGATACAGGCATTCTGGAGGAAATCATAGACTCGGCCGGCATCACAAAGGACGATATGATACTTGAGATAGGCCCGGGAATAGGTACGATGACACAGTATCTGTGTGAGTCTGCGCGCCAGGTAATAGCAGTCGAGATAGATACAAATCTGATACCTATACTTAAGGATACTCTGAGTGAATATGATAATGTAAAGGTCATAAATGATGATATATTAAAGGTAGACATAAATGCTCTGGCAGAAGAATATAATAATGGTAAGCCGATAAAGGTTGTTGCAAACCTGCCATATTACATAACGACACCTATTATTATGGGGCTGTTCGAGAGTCATGTGCCGATAGACAGCATTACAATTATGGTGCAGAAGGAGGTCGCAGACCGTATGCAGGCAGGTCCGGGAAAGAAGGATTACGGAGCTCTGTCACTTGCAGTGCAGTATTATTCGCACCCTGAGATAGTGGTCAATGTGCCGCCAAGCTGTTTCATGCCACAGCCAAAGGTAGGAAGCTCTGTTATATCGCTCAAGCGATACGAAAAGCCGGTGGTTGACGTAGATGATGAAAAGCTGATGTTCAAAATCATCAGGGCATCCTTCAACCAGCGCAGGAAAACTCTTGCCAACGGGCTCAACAATTTCGGTGGTATGGGACTGACCAAGGAGCAGATACAGCAGAGCATAGAGGCTCTCGGAGTTCCTGTAAATGTGCGTGGTGAGGCTCTAAGCCTTTCACAGTTTGCACAATTATCAAATATAATTGGTGCCGCAAAATAGAAAACATGAATAAATCCGTGTGAGAGGGACATACTATCATCAGAACAATTCAGATGATGGAGGTAATGTCCTATGAAAAAACAACAAATTGCAGCAGCGGCATGTCTCGTGGCCGGAGCCATAGGATTTGCAGCGGTATATTCAACACAGAATCACGGAAAAGAGGAGACACCCACAGAAATTTCACAGACTTCGTCTATAGTAGAGCCTACAGAGAAGACCCCACAGAAACAAACCCCAAAAGAAGATTCAGAGACTAAGACAGGGCAGGAAGAAAACGTAAATAAGAGCAACAATCAGCAGCCGGCAGAAAAACAACTGCATTTTGTCGCTGAAAATGTGACCACCTGGCCTGTAAAGGGAGATGTACTATTGCCGTTTTCCATGGACAAGACGGTGTATTTCCCGACACTCGACCAGTATCAGTATAATCGTGGCATGGTAATACGTGCAAACGAGGGTGATGCGGTATGCTCGGTTACCGAGGGCAGGATTATAGACATATATGACAGTGCAGAGACGGGCTGCACGGTAGTGCAGGATTTAGGAGACGGCTATACAGCTACTTACGGACAGCTTGCAAATCTGACCTGCAGTGAGGGTGATGTGCTTGAGGCAGGAGAAACACTTGGAACAGTTGGAAAGGTGACCAGATACTATACTGTAGAGGGCACCAATGTGTATTTTGCGATGGAGCAGGATGGAAAACCGGTCAATCCGATGGATTATTTCGGCGATATATAGAGGTGAAAAGTTGGAGTTTAATGAATACAATGAGAGTGTGAAAAACTGGACAAAGGGCATTCTTGATAATTACAGAAAGGATGCCGAGATGACTATCAGATATTGTAATGAGCTGATAGAGTATGGAGAAAAAACAGCAGATTCAAAGCTTTTGGGCTTTGGCTACTATCATCTTGCCATGACACTTTATTGCCTGAATGACTACGATAACATATTTGATATCGTGGTCAGGGCGATAGAGCACCTGGAGAAGGCACAGAGCTGGAGCATGCTGGCGCGTGCATGCAATATACTTGGCATCATCACATCAAGCAGAGGCAATCAGCCGGTAGCGTATGATTATTATCTGGATGGGCTGATGTACTGCAAGAAGTATGGGCTTTTGGAGGAACAGGGCATCATAAATGTCAACTGCGGAGCCTTGAATATCAAGGTAGGCAGATACGAGGAGGCCATGGAATACTTTCAAAAAGCCATGGAATACATAGCATCCGCACCAGAAGAGCCTTCATATCACACAAGGATGATATCTCTTTATGAGAACATGATAAACTGCAAGGTATTGGAGAATAACTTTACCGGAATAGATGAGATGCTTGAGATTGTTGATAGGGAGCATCTGCCTTTTGCGGATGCAATAGACAGGCTTGGAATGCTCATCAGCAAAACCTTTTACATGCATAAAAGCGGTCAGATAGAAAAACGTGACGAGTGCATCAGGCACATTGACAGTGTAATCACGCAGGATATGCTTTTTTTGGATCTGATAGAGGATTTCTTTGTGTACCTGGAGGTGCTTTTTGAGAGTGGAAAGAGTGATGAGTTCTGGCATCTGATGGAGCTTATGGAGCCGATGATAAACAATCTTAAGGTTACAAGCATGCAGATGAGACTTTTAGGTCTTAAAATCAGATTTTACAGAAATCATCATATGAGTGCAGATTATCTGCAGGCTGCGGGACTGTACTATGAGCTTTCTGAGCGCAAGGAGCTTGAGGCCAAGGCTATGATAAAAGAAGTCATAAAGCTTAGGGCAAATTTCGAGAAGGTAAATCGCGCCAAGAAAAGAATGGAGAAGGAAAATAAGCGTCTTGCGGCGCAGTCTGAGACAGATCCGCTTACAGACATGGCAAACAGGCGAAAGCTCAATATACAGGCAGATGAGATGTTTCTGCATGCTCTAAAAAGCGGACACAATTTTGCTCTGGAGATACTGGATGTGGATTATTTCAAGGAGTACAATGATAATTACGGACATCAGGAGGGCGACAAATGTCTGATTGCAATTGCAGGCTGTATCAGCGAGGTTGCAGGAGCACATGGAGGCTTTTGTGCCAGATATGGCGGGGATGAGTTTGTAGTCATGTACGAGAATATCTCAAAGGAAGCTGCTAA
>OGXW01002046.1_pt1 | contig 14642 bp, 16 predicted proteins | sample 1576341 | NCBI WGS metagenome assembly OGXW01 (sample SAMEA3541592, study PRJEB24748) | human gut metagenome | biome: human gut; feature: human-associated habitat; material: faeces | place: China | collected 2012
GATCATCTGCACACTGGCAGAGATTGGCGTGGAGGGTGCTGAGATCCAGGATCATCAGCCGCTGACAGAGGAAGACAAGGCACAGATGTTTGTTGACATTATGCCAGATGGGCCGGAGGATGACGGGATTGCTTATCTGAATTTTTATCTGGAGGAGGACGCAGATAAAGAGAGCATTCTTCGCGATGTAAGAAATGCACTGGAAGAGCTTCGTACTTTTATGGATATCGGAGAAGGTACCATCGAGGAATCACAGACAGAAGACAAGGACTGGATCAATAACTGGAAGGAATTTTTTCATCAGTTTTATGTAGATGATATTCTGATCGTTCCGTCCTGGGAAGAAGTCGCAGAAGAAGACAAGGACAAGATGATCCTTCACATCGATCCGGGTACAGCCTTTGGTACCGGTATGCATGAGACTACGCAGCTGGTGATCCGTCAGCTCAAGAAATATGTGACCCGTGGGGCAGAGATTCTTGATGTCGGAACCGGAAGCGGAATTCTTGGAATCACAGCCCTTAAGCTTGGTGCCGGTCATGTTGTGGGAACAGACCTGGATCCGTGTGCTGTTTCTGCTGTACAGGACAATAAAGAAGCGAACCAGATCGAGGATGACACCTTTGATATGATGATCGGTAACATCATTGATGATGTAGAAGTACAGAATGAAGTCGGATATGAGAGGTACGATATTGTAGCTGCCAACATTCTCGCAGATGTGCTTGTGCCGCTGACACCGGTGATCGTTCACCAGATGAAAAAGGGTGCATATTATATTACTTCCGGTATTCTGGATGTCAAAGAAGAGGTTGTCAGAGAGGCAGTAGAGAAGGCCGGACTTACTCTGGTGGAAGTTACAAAGCAGGGTGAGTGGGTCTGCGTAACAGCAAGAAAGGACTGATTTCATGCAGAGGTTTTTTGTAGAGCCGCATCAGATCGATGAAGAAGCCCATCAGATCCATATCACAGGAAGTGATGTAAATCATATCTCCAACGTTCTCCGCATGAAGATGGGAGAGGAACTGTGGATCAGTGACGGAAGTAAATATGAATACCGCTGTACGATCGAGAGCTTTGAGCCGGATGAGGTGCTTTTGCATATCGTTTATTCGCAGGAGCCGGAGTATGAGCTCCCATGCCGGATTTACCTGTTTCAGGGCCTGCCGAAGGCAGATAAGATGGAATTCATCATACAGAAGGCGGTTGAACTCGGTGCGTATGAAATCATTCCAGTGGAGACAAAACGATGTGTGGTAAAGCTGGATGGCAGGAAATCAGCTAAAAAGACAGCCCGCTGGCAGCAGATCGCAGAGAGTGCGGCAAAGCAGTCCAAGCGTATGCTGATCCCGAACGTGCATGAAGTACTCACCTTCAGGGAGGCTCTGAAATACGCGGAATCCATGGATGTTCGTCTGATTCCCTATGAACTTGCCAGGGGAATGCAGGAAACCAAAGAAATTCTGGCGGGGATAGAGCCGGGACAGTCTGTCGGGATTTTTATCGGACCGGAAGGTGGATTTGAAGAAAAAGAAATAGAAGCAGCAATTGAAGGCGGAGCGAAGCCGATCACTCTGGGAAGGCGAATTCTCCGCACAGAGACAGCAGGACTTGCGATTTTGTCTGTCCTGATGTTCCAGCTTGAAAACTAAGCGAAATAAAAGAGGATATTATGGAAATTTATTTTGATAATTCTGCTACGACCAGATGCTATGATTCCGTAAAGGATATCGTAGTTAAGACCATGACAGAGGATTTCGGAAATCCGTCTGCCATGCATCTTAAGGGTGTAGATGCGGAAAAATATGTAAAAGAAGCAGCAAAGACAATCGCCGGTATTCTGAAGGTGCAGGAAAAAGAAATCCTGTTTACCTCAGGCGGTACAGAATCCGATAACCTTGCCCTCATCGGTGGCGCAATGGCAAATAAGAGAAACGGAAACCACATCATCATTACATCGGTAGAGCATGCGGCAGTCAGTCAGCCGGCACTGTATCTTCAGGAACAGGGCTTTGAGATCACCTATCTTCCTGTAGATGAGCAGGGAAGAGTAAAGATGGATGCACTGGAGGCTGTTTTAAGACCGGATACGATCATGGTAACTACCATGCTTGTGAATAACGAAGTGGGTGCAGTAATGCCGGTGGAAGAAATCGCAAAGATGGTCCACGCCAAAAGCCCGAAGGCACTCTATCATGTGGATGCAATCCAGGGATTTGGCAAATATCGTATTTACCCCAAAAAGATGGGAATCGATCTTCTTGCAGTCAGCGGACATAAGATCCACGGACCAAAGGGTGTCGGATTTTTGTACATCAATGAGAAAGTAAGGATCATCCCGCAGATTCTGGGCGGCGGTCAGCAGAGTGGTATGCGTTCCGGAACGGATAATGTACCGGGAATCGCTGGTCTTGGCGTGGCAGCAGGCCAGATTTATAAGAATCTGGATGAGAATGTAGAGCATATGTATCAGCTCAAGGAGCATATCGCAGAGGGACTTTCTCAGATAGAGGATATCCGTATCAATGGAATGCCTCTTCGCGAGGGGGCACCGCAGATCTTAAGCATCAGTGTCATGGGAGTTCGAAGCGAGGTTCTGCTTCACTCACTGGAGGACAAAGAAATCTATATTTCGGCAGGAAGTGCATGCTCCAGTCACAAGAGAAAGCCAAGTGCAACCTTAAGTGCAATGGGAATGTCCAAGGATCAGATCGAGAGCACTGTCCGTTTAAGCTTCTGTGAGGAAAACACGATCGAAGAAGCGGACCAGTTCCTGGAAACCATGAAAACACTGGTTCCGATGCTCAGACGATATTCAAGAAAATGATATATAGTTCAGGTGAGAAACCTGATAAAAAAACAGGAGGAGAAATACCAGTATGATATTTCATGCATTTTTGATCAAATATGCAGAGATCGCCATCAAGGGAAAAAACAGATATCTTTTTGAAGATGCCCTTGTAAAACAGATGAAACTGGCTCTGGAGCCGGTGGAGGGCGAATTTACAGTAACAAAGGAGCAGGGTCGTGTATATGTGTTCTGCCCGGAGAAATATGATTTTGATGAAGCTGTAGAGGCACTGCAGCGTGTATTCGGTATTGTGGGCATCAGCCCGGTTGTGATCTATGAGGATCAGGGATTTGAACAGATGGCACAGGATGTCGTATCTTACATGGAAGCAAGATATCCTGGATATGCAGGAAGCTTTAAGGTGTATACAAGAAGAGCGAAGAAATCCTATCCGATTACTTCCATGGAAGTCAGTGCAGGGATCGGAGAGAAGATTCTGGATGCGTTCCCGCAGGCTTCTGTAGATGTGCATCATCCGGAGATGACCTTATCTGTAGAGATCAGAGATAAGATTTATGTATATTCCGAAACAATTCCGGGCCCGGGAGGAATGCCGATCGGAACAAACGGAAAGGCCATGCTTCTTCTTTCCGGCGGTATCGACAGCCCTGTTGCCGGATATATGATCGCAAAGCGTGGTGTCAAGATAGAGGCAGTTTATTTCCATGCACCGCCGTATACCAGTGAGCGTGCGAAACAGAAGGTTGTAGATCTTGCGAAGCTGGTAGCCCGCTACAGCGGACCGATCCTTCTTCATGTAGTCAACTTTACAGATATTCAGCTTTATATCTACGATCAGTGCCCGCATGAGGAACTGACGATCATCATGCGTCGTTATATGATGCGTATTGCAGAGCATTTTGCCCGCAAGGATAAATGTCTTGGCCTTATCACTGGCGAGAGCATTGGTCAGGTGGCAAGCCAGACCCTGCAGAGTCTTGCAGCGACAGATGAGGCATGTGAACTTCCGGTATATCGTCCGGTGATCGGTTTTGACAAAGAAGAAATCGTCCAGATTTCCAGAAAGATCAATACATTTGAGACCTCTATCCAGCCGTTTGAAGACTGCTGTACGATCTTTGTTGCAAAACATCCTGTAACAAAGCCGAATCTCAAAGTAATCCGCAGATCTGAGGAGAAACTGAGCGAGAAGATCGATCAGCTGATGGAAGAAGCACTGGCTACAACAGAAATCATTGAAATTCAGTAACAGATTTTGAAAAAAGGCACAAAAAAACAGCTTCATATGTGGTTGCACAATGAAGCTGTTTTAAAACTGTCTGATGTGTCCGGTCAGAAACCGGAACGATGCAGGATCACTCAATGACATATGGCGTAACAACAGCCAGGATAGAATCAAGAGTACTTCCTTCAGCGTGAATGTTCAGGTTGATCGGTTTGGAAAGATCAAGGCTGAAAATACCCATGATAGATTTGGCATCGATTACATATCTTCCGGATACCAGATCAAAGTCGCAGTCGAATTTACTGATTTCGTTTACAAATGCCTTCACTTTATCGATGGAATTCAGGGAAATCTTTAATGTTTTCATGATAATTAATCCTCCTTTTTATGTTCTTTCAACAGTAATCTTACCTGTACCCCCTGAAAAAGTCAAGGGAAATATAATGAAATTTCGGTAAAAACTCTGGCAAAGTCTGAAAAAATCAAAACAACTAAAAGAATGATCGAGGTAAAATATGAGTAAAAAAGTTGCCCTTCACAACCTGGGCTGCAAAGTAAATGCATATGAAGTAGAGGCCATGCAGCAGCTTCTGGAAAAAGCAGGATATGAGATCGTTCCTTTTGAAGAAGGGGCGGATATTTATCTGATCAATACCTGTACAGTCACAAATATTGCAGACCGTAAATCCAGACAGATGCTTCATAAGGCAAAAAAAATGAATCCGAACGCCATTGTTGTGGCGACAGGATGTTATGTCCAGACAGATACACAGAAGCTGGAAGAAGACAGTGCGGTGGATCTGATCCTTGGAAACAATCAGAAAAAGCATATTGTAGAAGCTTTGGAAGAATATGAAAAAGAACATACCAAGAAAGTAAAAGTGATCGAGATAAACAAGACAAAAGAATATGAGGAACTTTCTATAGGCTACACGGCAGAACATGTGCGGGCCTATATCAAGGTGCAGGACGGATGCAACCAGTTTTGCACGTATTGTATTATCCCGTATGCGAGAGGCCGCGTTCGCAGCAGAAAGATTGCTGAAGTGCTGGACGAGGTACGTGCACTTGCAGCAAGAGGATATAAGGAAGTGGTTCTGACTGGAATTCATTTAAGCTCCTATGGTGTGGATTTTAAAGAGGAAGAAAGAGAGAGCCTTCTGTCACTGATCCAGGCCGTGCATGAGGTGGAGGGCATCCAGAGAATCCGTCTGGGTTCTTTAGAGCCGCGTATTATTACAGAGGAATTTATGGAAGGAATCTCATCACTTCCGAAGGTCTGCCCGCATTTCCATCTTTCCCTGCAAAGTGGATGCGATAAGACACTCAGAAATATGAATCGTAGATACAGTGCGGCAGAATACGCAGAGAAATGTGAGCTTATCCGTAAATTCTATCCTGCTCCTGCCCTGACAACAGATGTGATCGTAGGGTTCCCGATGGAGACAGAAGAAGATTTTGAAGAGTCCTATGAATTTGTAAAAAACATCCATTTCTATGAGACACATATTTTTAAATATTCCAGAAGACAGGGGACAAAGGCCGCAGCTATGGAGGGACAGCTTACCGAGGCTGTCAAATCCATCCGGAGTGAAAAGATGATCGCTCTTCATGAAATTCGTGCAAAAGAATATGAGACATCCATGATTGGAAAGACGCTGGAGCTGCTTCTTGAGGAAGAAGTGGAAATTAACGGAAAGACATATTTTATGGCACACAGCAAAGAGTATGTACGTGCTGTGATCGAGAAGACGAAGGACCACAAAGTCAATGATCTTGTCAGAGCAAAAGTGGTTGATTTTGCAGATGAACATGTGCTTCTTGCAATTTGTGAAGAATTATATTAGAATAAAGAAGAAATCTTATTAAGGACGTGAGAGAAAATGACAGAAAACAATTTAGGAAATACACAGTATTTCAGAACAAAACCAGAACAGGAACTGGAAGTAAAGGAAGTCCTGGACCTGGTGTACACCGCAATGGACGAGAAAGGATATAATCCGGTCAATCAGATCGTAGGTTATATTATGTCCGGAGATCCAACTTACATCACCAGCCATAAGGGTGCCAGAAGCATGATCATGAAAGTTGAGAGAGATGAACTGGTAGAGGAACTGTTAAACGAGTATATCAAGAACAAATCCTGGGAACGTTGATCATGAGGATTCTTGGACTTGATTATGGATCTAAGACAGTTGGCGTGGCAGTCAGTGACCCTTTGGGACTGACTGCCCAAAGACTGGATACGATCTGGAGAAAACAGGAAAACAAGCTGCGACAGACCCTTGCGAGTATAGAAGCTCTGACGAAGGAATATGATGTAGAGCGGATCGTGGTCGGTTATCCGAAGAATATGAACAATACTGTAGGGGAACGTGCAGAGAAAGCGCTGGAGTTTGGTGAGATGCTGAAGAGGCGTACAGGGCTTGAGGTTGTTATGTGGGACGAAAGACTGACAACCGTTGAGGCAGACCGCACCCTTATGGAGGCGGGCGTGCGCAGAGAGAACCGCAAGCAGTATCTGGATGGACTTGCAGCAGTTTTTATTTTACAGGGATATCTTGATTCTCTGACAAAATAAGGGTGATAAAATGGAAAAAATTAAATTTCAGTCTCCGGACGGAACAGTAGAAGAATTCTATATTGAAGAGCAGACTATGATAGGAGGAGTATCTTATCTTCTGGTATCGGATTCCCTGGATGAGGAAGCGGCTGCATATATCCTTAAGGATGTTTCTGAAGGTGAAGAGCCGGAAGCCTGCTATGAGATGGTAGAGGATGACGAGGAATTGCAGGCAGTTTACAAGGTTTTTGAGCAGATGCTTGATGACGTAGACCTTGAAATATAAGCAGGCAGATCATAACTGCCGGGATAGTGAGCAGTTACGCAAAACCAAATACAGTCTGCAAAGTTGGAAGGAATGCCGCCGGTATTCCTGAATTAGTGTGCACAAAATGCACAGAATAATTTGGAGGTGCTTGATTGAAGAATGAACATAATATAACTGAAAACACAGCTGAAGTAAAAGAAACACAACGAAGATACAGCAGTTATGACAAAAGACCGAACGATAACAAGAGACCGTCAAACAGAAAAAATGGTTATCGTTACAATAAATCACAGAAAAATAACAGATACACTGAGCGAAGCGAAAAAGCGGACAGAAACGACAAGACAGAGAGAACTGAGCGGAACAGCAGAGCGAATTTCAAGAACGGCTCATCCAAAGCACCGGCAAAAGCTGCTCTTAAGGCACCAGCAAAACCGCAGAACAAACAGCAGAATAAACCGCAGAGCAGAAGCACCGGCAAACGTGGGCGTAAAGGTGCATCCAGACTCAAGATCATTCCGCTGGGAGGACTGGAACAGATTGGAATGAATATTACAGCCTTTGAATACGGCGACAGCATTGTTGTTGTGGACTGCGGGCTCTCTTTCCCGGAGGATGACATGCTGGGAATCGACCTTGTCATCCCGGACGTGACTTACCTCAAAGAAAATATCTCCAAGGTCAAAGGCTTTGTGATCACGCACGGACATGAGGATCACATCGGTGCCCTTCCTTATGTATTGAAGGAAGTCAACGTGCCGATTTATTCCACAAAGCTGACACTGGGACTTATCACAAATAAGCTTAAAGAGCATAACCTGGTGCGTGCCACCAAGTTAAAAGAAGTAAAGCATGGTCAGGTGATCAACCTTGGTGATTTTGCAGTTGAATTTATCAAGACAAACCACAGTATCCAGGATGCATCTGCACTGGCAATTTATTCTCCGGCGGGAATCGTTGTGCACACAGGTGACTTTAAGGTGGATTATACACCGGTATTCGGAGATGCTATCGATCTGCAGCGTTTTGCTGAGATTGGCAAGAAGGGTGTCCTTGCCCTGATGTGCGACAGTACCAATGCAGAACGCCCGGGATTTACCATGTCCGAACGAACAGTCGGAAAGGTGTTTGACAGTCTGTTCAATGAGCACAGGACAACAAGGATCATTATTGCAACCTTTGCATCCAATGTAGACCGTGTACAGCAGATCATCAATACTGCATATCGTTTCGGAAGAAAGGTAGCAGTGGAGGGACGCAGTATGGTCAATATTATTTCTGTAGCGTCTGAACTGGGATATCTGCGTATTCCGGAAAACACTCTGATTGAGATAGACCAGGTCAAAAATTATCCGGATGATAAAGTGGTTCTGATCACAACAGGAAGTCAGGGCGAGTCCATGGCGGCTCTTTCCCGTATGGCGGCCAACATCCACAAGAAGATAACGATCAAACCAAACGATACGATTATTTTCAGCTCCAACCCGATTCCGGGAAATGAAAAGGCTGTATCCAAGGTCATCAATGAACTTTCGATGAAGGGTGCCAAGGTTATCTTCCAGGATGTCCATGTATCAGGACATGCCTGCCAGGAAGAAATTAAGCTTATCTATTCACTTGTCAAACCGAGATATGCAATCCCGGTACATGGAGAGTACCGTCATCTGACAGCTCAGAAGCACGTTGCGGAGGATCTTGGAATCCCGAAGGAGAATATCTTTATCCTGGCATCCGGAAACGTTCTGGAAGTAGATGAGTACAGTGCAGAAGTGACAGGTTCCGTACAGACGGGAGCAATCCTTGTAGACGGACTGGGAGTCGGTGATGTCGGAAATATCGTGCTCCGTGACCGTCAGCATCTGGCAGAGGACGGCATTATGATCGTTGTTATGACACTGGAACGCCACAGCAATGTGGTTCTTGCAGGACCGGATATTGTATCCCGGGGATTTGTCTATGTAAGAGAATCTGAGGATCTTATGGAGCATGCCAAAGAAGTTGTAGAATCCGCACTTGATTCTTGCCTGGACAGAAATATTACAGACTGGGGTAAGATCAAAAACGTAGTTAAGGATGCACTCAGCGAGTTCCTCTGGAAACGTACCAAGAGAAGCCCGATGATTCTTCCAATCATCATGGAGGCATAAATCATACAAATGGAAACAGTAAACAGGAATATTCATGCACTTCTGAATTCAATCCAGAAGTGCCAGGTCTATAAAGATTTTAAGAAACAGGAAGAAATTCTGAACAAAAATCCGGAGCTGGCAGAGAGGGTGCAGCGTTTTCGCGCTGAGAACTTCAGACTTCAGAATGAAGAAGGACAGAAAGACGTTCTGGCAAAAGCAGAACAGTTGTCCAGAGAGTCTGAAGAACTCCGCAGCTTTCCGGAGGTGAATGCCTATTTGGACGCAGAGCTTGCCCTGTGCAGGATGATGCAGAAAATATGCAGAACACTGACAGATGGCGTGGAGATGAATATTCCCCGGATCTAAGAAAGGAGAACCTATATGGGAGACACGAGGGACCGGATGGGGGCGGCCGGCGTAGCAGTGGCAGGAGGATTTTTTAAGATCGCACTGTATGTCTGCGTGGCAGTTCTGATCATCTGGATCGGTAAGGTCACATATCAGTTCGGTTATGACATTTTTAACCAGCATGCGATGAGTCCGGGAGAGGGACAGGAAGTAACGGTTGTCATCAAGGAGGATGCGACCAGTTATGACATTGCCAGAACGCTCAAGAGCAAAGGCCTGATCGATGATGCACTGGTATTCGTAGTTCAGGAAAAATTATCCAACTACAGCGGCAAAATGAGACCGGGAACCTATCTCTTAAGTACCGCGTATACACCGAACCGAATCATGGGTATCCTTGCAGGAGATGCAGAGCAGGAAGGAGCTGCTTCGTGATCGTAGAAGAGAGAATGCGAACATACATCAATTCTCTGGATACAGGCAACACACCTTTTCTTGAAGAACTGGAGAGGTATGCACTGGAGAATGAAGTTCCGATCATACGCAGGGAAATGCAGAGCTTTATGAAAGTACTTCTGGCAGTCAAAAGGCCGCTTCAGGTTCTGGAGGTGGGGACAGCTGTGGGCTTCTCCACGCTTCTTATGTGCGAATACGGACAGCCGGATATGCACATCACAACGATTGAGAATTATGAAAAGAGAATCCCGATCGCCAGAGAGAATTTTCGCAGGGCAGGAAAGGAGCACAGGATCACCTTTCTTACAGGAGATGCGGGAGAGATTCTTCCGACACTCTCCGGAAGATATGATATGATCTTTATGGATGCGGCCAAGGGACAGTATATTCACTGGCTTTCCGAGGTGGTACGTCTGCTTGCACCGGGAGGAATTCTTCTGTCAGATAATGTGCTTCAGGAAGGAGAACTGATCGAATCACACTATCTTGTAGAACGCAGAAATCGCACGATCTACAAAAGGATGCGGGAATACCTCTATGAATTGAAACATCATCCACAGCTTCTTACCAGCATTGTGCCGCTGGGAGACGGAATTTCACTTAGTGTAAAAAGAGGAAATTATGAGAAAAATTGAATTATTAGTACCGGCCAGCAGCCTGGAAGTCCTCAAGATCGCGGTTGTTTTTGGTGCGGATGCAGTATATATCGGCGGGGAAGCCTTCGGACTTCGTGCCAAGGCTAAGAATTTTTCCCACGAAGATATGGCAGAGGGAATCGCTTTTGCTCACGAGCATGGGGTGAAAGTGTATGTCACAGTGAATATTCTTGCACACAACGGAGACCTTCCGGGTGTCAGAGAATATCTTCAGGAACTCAGGGAATTAAAGCCGGATGCACTGATCATCGCAGATCCGGGAATCTTTACCTGTGCACAGGAAATCTGCCCTGAGATTGAGCGTCATATCAGTACACAGGCAAATAATACAAACTATGAAACCTATAAATTCTGGTATCGACTGGGAGCAAAGCGCGTCGTAACTGCGCGTGAGCTTTCTCTTAAGGAAATCCGGGAGATCCGTGCAAATATTCCGGATGATATGGAGATTGAAACATTTGTACATGGTGCGATGTGTATTTCCTACTCCGGCCGCTGTCTGCTCAGCAATTATCTGGTAGGAAGAGATGCAAACCAGGGAGCCTGTACACATCCGTGCCGCTGGAAGTATTCCATCGTCGAGGAGAAACGTCCGGGCGAATATATGCCGGTTTTTGAGAATGAGAGAGGAACTTATATCTTTAACTCAAAAGATCTGTGCATGGTTGAGCATATGGACGATGTTCTTAACAGTGGGATTGACAGCCTCAAGATCGAGGGCCGTATGAAAACTGCTCTCTATGTGGCGACGGTTGCAAGAACTTACCGCAAGGCGATCGATGATTATCTGGAATCACCGGAGAAGTACAAGGCAAACATGTCCTGGTATCAGGAACAGATTTCCAACTGCACCTATCGCCAGTTTACGACAGGCTTTTTCTATGGCAAGCCGGACGAGAACACGCAGATTTATGATAATAATACCTACGTTAAGGAATATACTTATCTGGGGTATGCAGAGGAAGTTGATGAGAATGGATTTGCTCACATCACCCAGAGAAATAAATTTACTGTAGGTGAGACTGTTGAGATCATGAAGCCGGATGGCAGAAATATCGAAGCCGTTGTAAAGGCAATCTATGATGAAGATGGAAACTCTGTCGAGAGTGCACCGCATCCGCAGCAGAAACTTGCGGTTGATCTTGGCACAGAGATTGAACAATATGATCTTTTGAGAAGATCAGAAGAATAAAAGAAGGCAGGACATTGACAAATGGTCAGTGTCCTGTCTTTTTTAGTGGTTAAACAGCTCCCGGAGTTTTTGGAGGGCATTTTTTTCGATTCGGGAAACATAAGATCGGCTGATATGAAGCTGTGCTGCAATTTCTTTTTGTGTCTGCTGTTCAACCCCGAAAAGACCATAGCGAAGACAGATGACCTGATATTCCTTCTGGGAAAGGGCATCTTTCAGGGCACAGAGCAGAAAGCGGATGTCTTCCCGTACAGAATATTGTTCCACGATATCTACAGGAGGACTTTCGACAATATCCAGAAGGCTGATCTCGTTACCTTCTTTGTCCGTTCCGATTGGTTCATACAGGGAAATCTCCCTGGAATATTTCTTTTTTGCCCGGAACATCATCAGAAGTTCGTTGTCGATACAGCGTGCAGCGTAGGTAGAAAGCCTTGCACAGCGTGTGTGGTCAAAGGTGTTGACGGCTTTGATAAGACCGATAGTCCCGACGGAGATCAGATCCTCCAGATCTTCCCCGGAATTCTGATATTTCTTCGCAACATGGGCGACCAGGCGGAGGTTTCGTTCGATCAGAATTCGTTTTGCTTCCGGATCCCCCTCCTGATAACGGCGAAGATATATTTTTTCCTGAGCGGATGTCAGGGGTTTTGAAAAGGTTTTCAAATATCCACCTCGAAAGGGGCGTTCCTTATAGCTTATGTCTGAGACAGGTTCTTCGTGCTTTTCCAACAAAAAGAAAAAAGTCTGCGGTCTAAGGTATGATTTTGCCTAAACAAAATGAATGTTTACATAAACGTTTATAAACAAAAGTTAAGAAAAGATACTTAAAATAAAGAAAAACACATGAAAATATGGAATTAATGCACAAAAAACTGCGAAATAATTCTTCTAAATTGACGAAAAAGAAAAATAAAATGAAGAAAATATAAATTTACTATTGAAATATTTATATTATCGTTTAAAATATAAAACATCAACAGGGCACGAGGCCCGGCAAACAGATAGAAGATATCTGTCAAATTCATTCAAACAGGAGGGTTTTAAAATGAAAAAAAGAGTACTGGTGGCATTATTAGGAGCAGCAATGACCGTTTCAATGATGGGAAGCGTAAGTGTTATGGCGGCAGAAACTGAGGCACTTCCGGGAGGCGGTTCCAATATCATTTATGTTATTACACCATCCGTATCCAATCCGGCATTCAAAACAGAAGCGGATGTTGCAACCAAAACAGCAGAAGATCTTGGATATGAAGTAAAAGCTGCATCACATGATGATGACCCGACAAAACAGACAGAATTATTTGACAGTGCAATTGCCGACAAGGCTGCAGCAATCATCTGTGACAATGCAGGTGCAGATGCAACGATCGAAGCAGTAAAGAAAGCGAGAGACGCAGGAATCCCGACCTTCCTGATCGACCGTGAAATCAACGAAGACGGTGCAGCAATTTCTCAGATCGTAGCAAACAACTACCAGGGTGCAAAAGCAATCGCAGAAGTATGGGTAGAAGCTATGGGAGAAGAAGGAAAATATGCAGAACTTCTTGGAAAAGAATCTGACACAAACGCAGGCGTTCGTTCTTCTGCTTTCCATGAAGTAATCGACCAGTACCCGGATCTGGAAATGGTGGCACAGCAGACAGCAAACTGGGAAAAGACAGAAGCGTTTGACAAGACAGAAGCAATCCTTCAGGCAAATCCGGATCTTGATGGAATCATCTGCGGAAACGACACCATGCTGGAAGGTGCAGCGGCAGCATGTGAGGCAGCTGGCTTGAACATTCCGATCATCGGTGTGGATGGCTCTGATGAAGCAGCTGCTCTGATCAGAGATGGCAAGGCAACCGGTACAGCACTTCAGCAGTTTGCTCTGATGGCACAGATGGCAGTTGAGCAGGCAGATACTTACCTGAAAGATGGAAGCACTGGACTTGATGAGAAACAGCTTGTTGACTGTGTTGCGATCACAAAAGACAATGTCGAAAATCTGAAAACCTTCGTATATACAGAGGACGGAGCAGACGCAGCTGATGCAGAGATAACAGAAGAGACAGCAGAGGAAACAACAGAAGAAGCAGCAGAATAATCCGCTGGAATGAAAAGTCTGATTTAGTAAAAAAGGGACAGGAAAGCGATGCTTGCTTTCCTGTCTTTCAGTAAAGGAATGTTTAAAGGAGCGCGGTTATGAGAAAACGAGTGTTAGCAGTGGGACTGGCAGCAGTTATGATGTCTACAGCCATGACTGGATGCGTGAAAGTGATAAAGATTGGTCAGGAAGCGGAATATACAGGAAAGACAGAGTTTAATGCAGGTGACGATGTGGCAGGAATCTGGGAATCTAAAGCTCTCCCGGATCTTGAAGGCAAAGCAGTGGACCTTGCAGAATTTCTTACAGAAGCAAATGGAGATGTAAAATCTCTGGTTGATAAATATGGAAAATATTCTATGGGAACCAGCGGCGAGATTAATTATGTTGTAAAGGGAACCGGCACAGTTACAGAAGTAAATCAGGAAAAGAAAGCAGGATATATGACTGTTAAACTGGACGGCTATGATGGACCGGAAGAAATTTCTATCCAGATCGGTTCCGTTTATAAGGGATCTTCTATCCGTGATTCGCTGGATGTGATCAAGTTTGGCGATTACACCAACCAGCAGGACTGGGCAGCTGTTTCTCAGAGTATCAATAAATTGATTGATGAAGAAGTGGTACAGAAAGCAGATCCGGCATCATTGGATGGCAAAACCATTTCATTCACAGGCTGTTTCACAGCAAACGACAATGAAAAAATATTGATCACTCCGGTTGAACTGGAAGCAAAATAGGAGGGACGGTTATGGGTTATACATGTCCGGAGCATGTGTTTCTGCATGCGGACCATATCAGCAAAATTTATCCTGGAACCAAAGCCCTGGATGACGTTTCCTTTGACCTGCTCAAGGGGAAGGTAAACGTTCTGATCGGTGAGAATGGTGCAGGTAAATCTACA
>OGXW01002051.1_pt1 | contig 14622 bp, 13 predicted proteins | sample 1576341 | NCBI WGS metagenome assembly OGXW01 (sample SAMEA3541592, study PRJEB24748) | human gut metagenome | biome: human gut; feature: human-associated habitat; material: faeces | place: China | collected 2012
AAAGATGAGGCGTCCGCATTTAAAAACACCCCATAATCGTTTTTCTCAAATTCCTCTGCTTGATTGGCTTTCACAAAAAAACATCCACCAATAAACATTAGAACAAATAATACAGCCAAGGCTACTGGTTGTTTGGTCCTCTTCCCGCACAATGCCTCCCGCACCCTTTCGGTAATTCTCGTTTTTTCCTCATGGCTATCACATTTTACACATTGATAATTATGTTTTCCCTGATTTGTTGCTCAATTTGCATTCAAATTATACTATAAAACTTGTGAACAGTCCTACCGTCATTTTGGAATATATGAGAAAAATCCGAACGGTTTTCTGCCCGGACTTTCTCGCTCAATCATAAATCACTTGCTTTCCGTCTATTACAAAAGGAATTCCTTCTTCTATCAATTTTTCCTTTATATAAAATGTAGTTCGATCAAAAAAGATTGCACAGTTTAATCCTGTCATTTTTTCTATGACAGCTCTGTCTCTACGCAACATAACAAGTCCGACATCAGCTTTGGGATGAATAGCCATCCATAATACACCATTCGTCTCTACTGTAAAAAAATCATATCTTCCACGATATGCTAATGGGAGCTTTTTATAAACGTGACTCTTTTTGTGTCACATTTATAATTTATCATATGTTATTTGATTTTCAAGTAATGTCTGTTTACATAAAATCCAAGAAAAAAGACGCAAGATTTATCTCACGTCTTCCCTGTTCTAACTATACCGATCCGATCTTCCAAAGGTGTAAATAAGGTGTAAATTCTATACTTCCATCCAAGAAACCCAATAAAAGGCAGGCTCACATAAGGATACTTTCAAAAAGTGACCGATTGAGAGCAGCGCGATCATAGCATATCCGCCACCGAAGGTAAAGGCTGTCGGAGCGCAGCCCCTCCACAAAAAGCCGTAAGGAAAAAGCAGAGCGAAGGATTTGTAATTTGGTTTCCGTATGCCTCTTGATTGACAAAATTCCTCCAACGCCCGATAGCTTGCCCAAGCACCATACCGCAGGCGATAATGATTCCGTACCAAGCGATATTCAGCCCTTCAATTCCGAAAAGATTTTCTATTGCATATCGGTTCAATTCCTTGTTTTCTCGCTTTTCTCAGTCTACCCGCAGCATACGGTAACCGACGCCGATATGCGTCTGAATGTATTGTGGACTGTCCTTTTGCGACTCCAGCTTTTTGCGCAGTGTCGCCATAAATACTCTCAGGGAAGCAATATCTTTTTCCCAGCTGCTGCCCCAAATCTGCTGCGTGATATAGGTGTGCGTCAGCACCTTTCCGACATTATGAGAGAGCAGACACAAAAGCTTGTATTCGATCGGGGTCAGGTGCAATTCCTCCCCATTTAGATAAGCGCAGCCGGCGGCATAATCAATTTTAAGCTTGCCGTTTTGGAAAACGGGTGAGTCGGCGTCGCCGCTTGCCTGAAGCAGCAGCAGCCGTCTTTGCGTGACCCGAAGGCGTGCCAAAAGCTCCTCTATGGAAAAGGGCTTTGTCAGATAGTCGTCCGCCCCGGCATCCAGCGCCGTGATTTTGTCTTTATCCTCGCTGCGCGCACTGATCACAATAATGGGCATATTTGACCATGAGCGGATGCTTTCGATCACCTGTGTGCCGTCGATATCCGGCAGCCCCAGATCCAGCAGAACGATATCCGGGTTATGGGAGGTCGCTTCTATAATAGCGCTGTGTCCGTTCTCCGCGGTCAGGTAGCGGTAATCGTGCGCCTTTAATGTTGTTACGATCAGATTGCGGACGGGACGGTCGTCCTCCACAACGAGAACAAGGGGTTTATTCATTCAGAGTCACCTCGCTGAGCGGTAAAGTAAAGGTAAATATGCAGCCGTGCGGTACGTTATCCGTAAGCGTCAGCGTTCCGCCGTGCAGCTCTACGATAGATTTACACAGGGTAAGCCCGATCCCGAAGCTTCTGCGGCTGTCTGCGACGGTATTTTTTCCGGTGTAAAACATCTCAAAAATATGCGGTTTCATATCGTCTGCAATTCCGTTTCCGTTATCGGCGACTCGGATCACGGCATCCCCGCCCTGTTTTTCGGCACTTACGCAGATCTCGGAGCCTTGTTCGGTATATTTCAAAGCATTATCAATAAGGTTGACAATGACCTGCACGATAAGATGTGCGTCCATACGGGCAAGGATCAAATCGTCGCACCTTACCGTCACCTTGTGTCCGACGGATTTTTTCTTCAAGTGCGAAACGGCTTCGTTGACCACTTCGTCTACAAGCTGGTCGGTAAGCTCCAGCTTCAGGCGTCCGTCATTCAGCCGTGTAACATACAGCAGATTTTCCACCACGCCGATCAGCCATTCGGAATCGTCATAGATATCTTTATAGATCTGCTGCTTGGTTGCTTCGTCCAGGCAGTTTCCGTTATGCAAAAGCGTGTCCGCATTACCCGAAACGGAGCAAAGCGGCGTGCGCAGATCGTGTGAGATCGACCGCAAAAGGTCGGCGCGCAGCTGCTCGCTTTTTGCAAGATCTGCCGCCCGTTCCTTTTCGGCGGCGTTGTGAGCATTATCCATTGCCAGCGCACATTCGTTCACAACCGAAAGTACGATGCTGCTCTCAAATGAATCGGGCTTTTCGGGTTTCATCGGTATCCCGATTACACCGTATACTCTGCCGCCTGCACGGATCGCAAGATAAAGACATTCGGATTTTCCAAACTGTGCTGTCGCTGCTCCTGCACGGCAACCGTTTTGAAGCACCCATTCTGCGGTCTGCCGCTCTGCATCGCTTAGCAGCTTTTCAGCGTGTGTATCCTTTTTTTCGGCATACAGCCGCCCGGACAACATTCCGTTTTCGCCTTTCGTATAGGCAACAATGCTTCGGTCAAGCAGCCGCGAGAGCTGCATACAGGTCACGCTTAAAACATCATCGTTGCTTTTTGCTTTTTGCAGCAGACGATCAGTGTCGAACAGCACCTGCACACGGAACGCGGAGCGAGCCGAGAGCCTTGCATGATCTTTCAGCTTCGAGGCAAGCGTGCCGGTGAGAACGGAAGACGCCAGCATGACTGCAAAGGTAACGGGATAGCCTACGGCATATGTCTGAAAGGACAACCTGGGTTCGGTAAGGAAAAATCCGAACAATACAACACTTAGAAGTGAGCCTGCCATACTGCAAAGGTATCCTTTGGTCAAAACGGAGATCATCAGCACACCTAGGATGTATACCGTAACGATATTGGTATCGGGAAAGTCGAGATGGTCGAACAGAAACCCGATCGCCGTACATACGGCAAGCGCCAGGACGGTCACGGCAATATCCCGCAGCGACGGTATCTCTGCACCTAAGAACAGACGGCGTCTGTGCGGCTTTGTGTAGTTCAGTGCATCGGGAATAATATGAATGTCAACATCGGGGGCGGAGGAGATCAGCTTTTCAGTGAGAGTCGGTCTTCCGAACAGCCATCTGCGTCTGGCACTGCTTTGCCCGATCACAATTTTTGTGACATCGGAAAGCCTGACATATTCCGAGATCTGCAGCGGTACATCCTCGCCGTGCGTCATAACGATCTCGGCGCCGAGCCTTTGCGCGAGCTGTATGTTCTGCGAAAGTCGGGACTGATCCTCATCATTTATGACCGTATCCGTCTGCACATAGATGGCGGTAAATCTTGCATGAAGGGTCTTAGCCATCTTTGCGGCGGTGTGTATGATCCTTGCATTGGATGGCGAAGAGGATAGGCAGACAAGAATATGCTCGTCTGTATCGAATTTTGACTGTTCGTTTTGTACTTTCATCGGTTTCACCGCCATTTTTATTTTATTATTATACAGTAAAACTGTAAAAAAATCTACCGCAGTCTAAAAATCATTCTTCTGCCCATCGGAAAGAATAATATCGACATTTCCGTGCGTTTCACGAAAACGGCGGATCTCACATAATATTTCACTTTCGGACAGCCCCTGCGGCAGCAGAATTTCGGAAGGCTCACGGGATTCGTTTTCCTTTAACAATGCTTTTCTGTTTTCTTCAAGAAATCGATCCAGCCTGCTCATAAGATAAAATCCGAAAGCAAATATGCCAAGCAGGCTGACGATCAGCAATAGTTCAGCCATCCTCACTCACCTCTGTTAAATGCGAAAACACTTTTGCAGTTCTTTGTAAGCACCGAGAACCAAAAGAGTGGTCTTGTTCGTAAGAACGGTTTCCGGTGAAACTGCCATATTGATTTTTCCGTTCTCCTTGGTCGCCATGATATTGATGCTGTATTTTCTGCGGATATCCAGCTCTCCGACGGTTTTTCCGATCCACCCCTCCGGAACCTCTACCTCAAAAATGGCATGAGCCTCATCGACCTCGATGTAATCCCGTATGTGATCGGCGGTGTACCGAATAGCAGCCCAATTTGCTACTTGCTTTTCAGGGTAAATTACTTCGTCCGCTCCGTTACGCAGAAGAAATTTCTCCTGAACATCACGCTCGGCGCGGGACACAACTAATTTTGCGCCGAGTTCTTTCAGCAAAGAAGTGGTTTCCAGCGAATTTTGAAAATTTCCTCCTATGGTGACTATGCACACATCAAAGTTTCCGATTCCGAGCGACTTTAAAAATTCCGTGTTTGTGCTGTCACCTATCTGTGCGTTAGTAACGATCGGCAGAATCTTATTGACCCTTTCTTCGTTGATGTCTACCGCCATCACCTCATGCCCGAGCTTATTCAGCTGCAAAGCGATATGCCTACCGAATCTGCCAAGACCTATCAACAATATGTTTTTCATAATATAGTAACTCCTTTATCCGACTGTGATCTTTTCGAGCGGCAGCTTTGCTCCGCTCTGATTTTTATTGGAGATCGCCGCGTAAATCAGGGTAAGTCCACCGACTCTGCCGAGATACATCAAGACGATCAAAATAAGCTGAGAAAGAACACCGAGCTGCGGTGTGATCCCAAGGGTAAGCCCGACCGTTCCGACAGCGGACGCCGTTTCGTAAAGGCAGGTGCTAAGCGGCAGACCTTCTGCCGCGCTGATAACAATGCCGCCGACAAAAAACAGCAGGAAATACATTACGGCAACGGCTGCGGCGTTTTTCACTGCCGAACCGTCAATGCGCCTGCCGCAGACTTCGACATCGTCCTTTTTGCAACAGACGGAGAATGCACTCAGAATCAGAACGGCAAGCGTGGTCGTTTTCATACCGCCTGCCGTGGAGCCGGGCGATCCGCCGACGAGCATCAGCAGAATCATAATTGCCTTGGAGGAACCGGTCATAGTGGGAAGATCGGCGGTATTGAAACCGGCGGTTCTCGGTGTGACAGACTGAAAAAGCGACGCAAGAATCCTTTCGGCGAGCGGCAGCCCCGTAAAATCACAGAAGAAAAAGAATACTGCGGGAGCGATAATGAGGATTGCCGTTGTTACCAATATGACCTTACTTTGCATACGGTATTTTTTGAAATGCCACTTGTTTGTGCAAATATCGTCCCAGGTCAAAAATCCAATACCGCCCACAATAATTAAAAGCATAATTGCAATGTTTATTGTAGGCTCTCCGATGTATCCCGTAAGAGACGGGTATTTGTTTTCTGCGGTGCCGAGTATGTCAAAGCCGGCGTTGCAAAAGGCGGAAATCGAATGAAATGCCGCCATCCAAATTCCCTTGATACCGAAGTTTCCGCAAAATGTCGGCAGCATGACGATCATTCCGATAAGCTCGATCAAAAAAGTTCCCCGTACAATAAAGCGGGTCAGGCGGACGATCCCGCCGACCTTCGGGGCAGAGATGGCGTCCTGCATGGTACTGCGCTGCATCAGCGATATTTTTCTGCCAGACAGCATGGCGAAAAATGCCGCAACTGTCACAACACCGAGCCCGCCTATCTGGATCATCAGCAGTATTACCGTCTGCCCGAAAGCGGACCAATAACTGCCCGTATCCTGCACGACCAGCCCCGTAACGCAAACGGCCGAGGTCGATGTGAACAGCGCCTCGTGAAACGGCGTAACAACTCCGGCAGTCGATGAAAACGGCAGCATCAATATCAGTGCTCCAAGCACTATGACGCCGGCAAAGCCCAAAACGATCAGTTTAAAGGATGACAGTCGCTTTTTTCTATGTGTAATTTCAGGCATATATACTTCTCCTGTTTTTGTTTGTTTACAAAGAGTATATTATGAAATATAAAAAAACGGTGTAATGATCCGGTGTACTGCATTAAGATTGCATTAAGGCGCTCATTCTTTGAAAAAACAGTGCAGAGTATAGCAAACGGCACAGACAAAGGCGGATCGTTTGTAACCGTTGTGCGGCTTGAAACAAAGCTCAGAGCCACTCTCACAGAACAGCAAAAGGCTCCGTTCGAACAAATTAAAAAAAACGGATGCAGAAATTACGACCGGCATGAGCTACAAGCGTTCACAAACGGATTTCGATTTGCATCGCGGCTGATGATGGAAGTCTACGAGCCGACACCTGAATTAGAACCGTAACAAAGTAAGATAATCGGAAACGGGATCGCACGATTCTGTTTCTGTTTCGAAAATATATACTGCAACAGGCAGAGGATCTCACCGTCCTTTGCCTGTTTTCTTTTTTGCGGATAGCCCTCGGGATTTTGAACATTTTGTAAATTCTCAATTTTTAAGGTGTTAGAACACCCGATTTTCGGCATGAAAAGTGAGGGGAATAAAATTTTTTGGTTGTAGTCCATAGGATTTTTTCCTTTGGATAAGTGGGGGATAAAAATTTTTGGTTGTACCTACTGCGTTTTTTCGGCTTAAAAAGTAGAGGGCAAAATTACATAACCGTTTGAAAGGAGTTGGTGCAGATATGATTGAGGCCATGCAAAAAGAAAATTTCAAGGAGGAAAAAGTGACAGAAAAGTTTTCAATCATCTCAAACCGCATAAGTGACTACCGATTAAAGCCGAGAGATTACGCCGTCTACTGCTGCCTTGTTAAACACAGCGATAAAAACGGCGTCTGCTTTCCGTCACGGCGGCTGATCTCCGAGGAATGCTGTATTGACAAAAAGACGATGGACGCAGCAATCCGAAGTCTTGAAAAAGCAGGGCTTGTAAAAAAGAAAAAACGCCGCAGACAGGACGGTTCAAACACAAGCAACGCTTACACGGTCAAGTTATTTCGGTAGTGTAATTTTTTCGTACAGGTTGGTGTAAGAAACGGTATCGCAGAACTATACCCATAGAACTAAACCCACTGAGTATATATTACTCAGAGATGGAGGATGCAATGTGCGAAATGATGGACAAGGATATGGCGTAGCTATGTGAAATCACCCTGCGGGACATTGTCCCGCAGGGTGATTTAGTCTTGTCGTCATTCGGTCGTCAAACAGACCTGCTTTTCTGCGAAAAGCCCGTATTTACGACACTTTCTGAGTCATGCAATCATTCCCACTCGCTCTCTGTAAATCAATCTTAAACACTTTTGCTTATGAGATTTAGCAGAGAGTATCTATATTATTTGAATTATCGGTAAAGCATACGCTATCCGATTTTTTGTTGCCATTTCGTTGCCACGAACGAATAATATAAGATGGTTTAAAATGCAAATTTTACTTCCCTTGCAAAGTGTACGAAATCGATACATTCTACTTGATATGCATCACAAACATCTGGAATTTTTGGAGCTTTTTCGTTTCGTGTACGCACTTCCTCTGTGACTACTTTACAATGTTCTTGCTTTGCCAAGGCAATCACAAACGGATCGGCAGAGTTCTTTTTAGTTCCGCCTTCGACCAATCCACGATGAGTTGCCAATATTGCTCTGACTTCCTGTTGCACCGGTACACTGGATGGAACGAAGCATTCCTTTCGAGATTTTGCCCACTTTTCCAAATCATCCCCACCAATCATTATTTCATCATAAACTTCTTGACTAGATACAATAGTTCCCTCATCCATCAATTCGCCTATTCTGCTCCATAATGAAGGATAAATATCAATTGGCTGACGTCTTTGTAGATTTATGAAAATATTGCTATCGAAAACGTATTTAGCCATCAGTAGCACCACCTTTCGATAGCTCCAAAGTGCTTGATACGTAAACCTAAGAGACAACTACTTGCTTCTCGTGGGCTCAACTTGTCGGCGTGATAAGCTGACATTACAGTTTTTGTATATAGTTTACCTACTTGAGTTCCTTTATCCAAAGCAGGAGGCAAAAATCCATCCGCTTTTCTTCTGTTTTTATAGGCAATATACTCATCGGAATATCTTTTCAAAATATCAAAATACGTTGTTTTTTTAATAATGCCAATATCCCATAACCTATGCAAAATCACTTCACGGCTGACCGCAAAATCTCTTGCGATTGCAGATATATAGGTATCATCAAGTCCATATTTCTGTATAGATCGTATATGCTTATTCCGAAATAATAGTTCTGTAGGAACTAAAGCCAATCCGGCAATTTTATTGCAGAACAGTTCCGTTTGACCAATGTTAGACTTATCTTGACTCATATCATTACAAATTCCCGATGTCCTCGTAACAATATGAACCAATTCGTGTAGCAATGTAAACAATCTCGCACTTGGCTCATCTTTTCGATTTAATGCAATGATTGGGAAAGTATCATATGCAACAGACAAGCCACGCATTTCTTCTGGCTGAATTTTAGTAGCTTGAAACACAAGAAAGTCTTGTTCTTCCAGTTTAGCAATGCAATACGATAACGCTACTTCGGGCTTTCTGAATTTGATTTGATTATCATCATTTAGTGATAAGATTTTACGAAGTTGGATTGCAAGTGTTTCTTCTGTACTGTCCAGAGACAAATTCAATGTAAATGACAATGGCTCTAGTTCGGTCTCTTGGTACAATTCTATCATTGTATCACGTCGTTCTTCTATATCTCTAAGAAACCATCTAAGTTCACGAGACATTTCTTCAATTCCCCAATTGCCAAATGTTCTATAATCAACCTTATCCAATCTTTTTGTTTTTTGCGGAGTATCAGGAAGATATAGGTAAGCAAATGGAACACGATATTGCTTCGCAAGTCTTTTTGCTTGTGGCAAAGTGGGATACTCGCTTCCATTTTCCCACGCCTCTATTTTGGCGACATCAACTTTTAGCTTTAGAGCAATTTCTTCGATGGAAATCCGGTCAAGTCCACGTGCCCACTGTAAAACTTCTGGGGTTACTATTGCAGGTATGCTTTTCCCCATTGTTGTCGCCTCCTTTCTAATATATAGGTGTATTTCTAAAAAATAAGTTAGATTGATTTATTTACGCAGTTTTCATACCACTCGTGTGGAGGCAATGTTGAATTAAACGCCTCCTCAAATATCGGATACAACTCCTTATAAGTTTTGCTGTTTGATACAATCTTTTTCAATTCCGATGTTTGCAAAGGAATAATTTTCATCCCTGTTACAGACTTTGAATAGTCTTGAGGATCATAAAAAGGAGTTGTCTTTCTGCTACGGAAGTCAGAAATTACATTTATGTTAAGATAATTTGTAGCAAACACGCAATACGAATTCAAATTACCCGTACGTATCAAATGCATACCTAAATGTCTTGATACCGGCTCCATTTCCATTCTGCGCTGATTTGTACTGTCAGCAAGAGTTGCTTCAAGCAAAAGTGTGTGCTCCGGATAACAATCAGTAGCTTCATATTCGTAAACTATATCAGCTTCGCCGCCTGCTGCGTGAGTTTTTGGCAATAAATCGGCGTCAAGTGAAAGTTTCATATAGTCCAGAATTTTGCCGTGTCGCTCGCTTGTTTTATACCATAAGATACCAAGCACATATTCAAATATAGTTGGTATATCGGCGTTGTCGGTAACCATACTCCTGATTTCGTCATCATTTCTGCTTTCAAAGCAATTCAAAAGCGACAATATCTTGTCATCGGTAAATTTAGTATCAATAAGGTGCTGCAATCTCTGGTATCGTGTATCTTCTATGGCAGCTCTTGCAGATTGCATATCCGTAACATTTATTCCGAGTTCTTCGTTAATTCCGGCAACAATAGCACTATCATCAACTACAAGGCAATCGGATATTCCAGCCATATCACAGTTTTCATACAACAACTCAGAAACAGTAAATGTGTCTTTATACAAATCGTCTGCTATTGTTTTGAAGAAATGCTTCGGAACAATATCAAACTTTATTGTGTCGTCTTCAAACAAAACAATATCTGTCGTTTTAATATATCTTCGATTGAGATCCAGATAATCCGAAAGTGTAGCCTTTGCTTTAAACAAATGCATTATTTTGAAAAATGCAACTCTAAAAGCGGTTTCACTGTCAACTTCGCTGAATAGTGTAGTTTTCAAATGAGCCGCAGGATGATTACTAATGGATTTTTCAGATGTAGTGTCAAATAAATAATTACGCCACCATTTGCCTATTTTTATATCTCTGGTTGCACTGTAAACAGAGATCAAGCTATCAACATCATTCAACACAAAGACTTTATACAGAGCTTGATATAACTTGAGATATGGTTTGTCATACTGTCGACTTTTTCTGTTGAGACCTATTTCACATACTAATTCTTCTGTAACTTCGTTTTCTAAAAAATAGTCTAATGCCGTTTTGTAGTTAGACATTCCTATCAATCGGTTTATAATAATTTGATCAATAGATGTAGCATTAGAACGCAATCGTGAAATACCGCTAATGATTTCAGCTGTTTCATTTTCTCCTATACATAGCGGCAAAAGATATGTATACTCATCAAGTGTTAAGTAATCAAACTTGCTAAGTAAATGCAACAACACCAAAAAAGGACGAACGATACGACCGTCAATAGTGTAATATGTTTTCAAAAGCTGTTTAAGATATATAAAACTATCCTTATCTATTTGAAACTGATTGTCAGAAGAAAAATCATTTTCAGTACTTATTTTAAGCAACGCCTTTCCGGCATCACTCAATTTTCTTCCGTCATCAATCAAACCAATATCAACTAACCCTGATGTTTTTTCACGAGCGTCCTTTGGTTTGTTCCCGGCTTCACCTTCGACAAACCCTTTCGTTTTCATAAAATCGTAATAACGAGTTTGCAACTCTTTGTTCCCCGACCAACTTTGGCCTTTGTTCTCTTCGAGCGTCCAAAACTCATCTAACAGAGCAAGTTGTTCTTCAATGGTTTTATTAAAGTTTTTTGTTCTAAAACTGGTGGTTCCCAAACTCCAACAAAAACTTTTATATGGAATTACATTTGGCATAGCCGTATTCCCCTCAATAATTTATTATCAGCACCTCTTCCGAAGAAGAAGTTTTATCTTTTGTTTGATAATTTGAATTTGAATAGCTGTAATTAAGTCGTACAATCTTGTATCTGTCAGCATTTCTTTTAAGCCATTCAATTAATATGTCATTTTCCTTACCCTTACTTCTTAAAACATTAGACAAAGCAAATCGAATGTTTCTGCCATTTAATTCATCCAAAAAAGCAAGTAAATCTCTTTCGTCGGTTTCGTTCCAACCGCCTTGCTCATTGTATGTGGCACAAGTAATCAAATACGGCGGATCAACATATACAAAATCCTGCGGTGTTAATGCTGATGTGTCGAACTCTCTAAAATCACGGCAGGTAAAAACACAGTTTTGCTCTTGGATTCTGTCGATAAAATCAATGAGTTTTTGCTCCATTTTTTTATTGAAATCCCTTTTTCCCACCGGCAAATTAAATTCGCCGTTTGAATTAAAACGAATTTGATTATTAAAAGCATATACGATTATTACATAAAGCATAACATAGTAATAATAATCAAAGTTCCCGTTTGCGTGTTTTTGATTAAAATCCGCACGCAGTTTTAAATATCCTTCCCTGTTATAATTGCCAAGACCTTTGCTGCTTTCACAACCGTAATAATCATATCCGTTTTTGCTGACAAGGGACAAACCGTACTTTTCTATAATTTCATAAATCCACTCCAAAACAGATTCCTTATCAAGATTTTTGAAGGTATTGTATAAATAAAGCAGATTTTCATTTAAGTCATTATAAATAACTCGGTTACAGTCAACATTGATACCGACATTACAGCCACCGCAAAATAAATCTACAAATACATCTATATCTTTAGGAAACAGCGGCAATATTTGAGGTAACAACTTGTACTTGCCACCGGTATAATTAAGCGGTGATTGTATCATATTGATTTACTCCTCATCAAAGCAAATACACAAAAATAATCTCTCGGCATTTTCCGAAATGTCTGATTTCCCTGTTGTAAACGCTTTGTAGCTTTCCTCAAAAACCTTTACCGTTCCTTTCCGGCTCAATATTCTCATAATATCATCATCAGAAATTTTTGCATTGGAACGGCAGTTGCCTTTCTCAGCCATATTGTTATAAGAAAGCAAAATGTATTTAGCTTTTATATCATTTATCAGTGTTTCAAATGCTTTTGTTGCCCCGATTGTACAATATTTACTCTTCATACCGCTTCTATCCATCTTTTTGGAAACACCGAAAACCTCGGGTTTTTCCCAGCGAGCAACATTTTCAAGCAAATGATACGAATCGCAATATTGTCTTGAATTATACGGTGGATCTATGTAAACAAGGTCAGCCTCAATCCTCTTAATAAGGTTATTGGCATCCTCATTAAAGCATTGATTTTTTTGATTATTATTAACTTCTGCCAACGGGACATATAGCTCTAATGAACCCTCAAATTTTGCACCCTTTCTGTATGCATCATAATGTCCGCAAGTTACGGCGATTTTATCCATTGCATAAAGCAATGATGTTATTAAGATTGCTCTTTCACGATTATTTAAATTGCCTTTTTTATAGTTTCGTTCTATATCCTCTCGAATATATCCGATTTTCGCACAATCTTTTTTGCTAAAATAAGTATCAGCAAAATTGCGTGTCATATAATTTTCACCGCAATTTGTTTTTGCATTGTACCTAACAACATAATCAATTATTTTTTGTTGGTCATAGCTTTCAGCGCCAAACCACGCATAATTGCAAATATAATTACTATACATCAAGTCATTAGTAATAAGTGCCTTATCTGCAAAAGCAGAGGAAACAGCACCAGTTCCTGCAAAAATATCCGCAACTGTTTCGATGTCAGCACATTCTTCGTTTACAACACCGGTAATAAATGAAAGCAGCTTATATTTATTACCTAAGTAACGTCTATTATTAATCAATGAGGTTTTATATGTCTTTTCAGATACACTCATTGCAACTCCTCCGACAATCATTCTAACTTTACTATACAAAACATTCCGTCCGGTAAACCGGACTCAGATTAAATATCTTTAAACAACTCAGAAAGCGATATTTCCAAACCGTTCGCTATTTTTTCGATGTTAACAATAGAAATGTTTCGTTTTCCAAGCTCAACACTTGCAAAATACGTTCTGTCCATACCTATTTTTTGAGCAAATTTTTCTTGACTTAATCCTATTTGGGTTCTCAGTTCACGTATTCTATTTCCAATTTTAGCTGTAATCATATTGCAACCTCTATCAAAGTATAAATATCGCAGTTTACAATTTCATATTTTAAGTATATATTAAATCCGCAAATAAGTCAACTGTTTTTAAGCAACAACCAGCAAATAGCGGCAGAGATTTTTCCCTGCCGCCGTTGTGCTTATACCGTGTAAATCAATTCTGCATTTACAATTTCCGTTGCACGATTACGGATATTGTTCATCTTTTGTACCCACAGCATTTGGTCGATTACTTTGAGTTCTTCGGTTACATTTTCTTTTTCGGCGAGTTCTTTTACCAGCCGGAGAAACATATCGGTTGCCTGTTGCTCGATATCATCAAGATATGCAACAAGCTTTCCCGAAGTCATCAGGTTAGCATATAGTACACGATGATTTTCTTTCAAGAATCGTTTATGTCTCATACCCCATACGCCGATATTTGCTTGTGTTTCTTCTTCGGGCAGTTTCAAATCGGGGAGGAGATAATCTCCAATCTGTGTGTAAGTACCGCCCATTTGTTCAAAAATTGTCTTTGCCATTTTGTTTTCCTCCTAAAAATTTATTTATCTTGAGCGTGTGTTGTCACGCTTGCGACCTTTGATATTCCTTGCTTGTCCAAGCAACTCTTCGATCTGTTTATGCCCGAAAACTTTACGCAAAAGCTTGTAATCTTTGACCTCTGAACGCAAATTTTCGTTTTCGCTTTTCAGCTTGCTGTTGATTTTCGATAACATTTCGTTCTCACGATAGAGGTTGCCGTTTGTAATGTTTAGCCTATGGTAGCTGTCTACAGCCTTGAAATATCGTGCAAATAAGGTGCTGATTAGCGACTTTAATCGAGTTATAAGAGGCTCTACAAATTTCGCCTTATAAGTTCTCGCTGACATCATTGCAGGCGGCTCGGTCAGTTGATATTCAGGTTCTTTCATTATACTTTCATCAAGATTTTGCAACGCTCTTTCACCATTGTCAAAGTTCTCAATGCGGTCAATCATAACACGAAATTCGTCTTGCTTTTCGGCGAGTTTGTTGTCCAATACCGTAATCTCTTTTTCTCGTTCCTGCTTTTTGTAGTCAAGAACAGACAAGTGTTTTTCGTGCGTTCCTTTATGTTCCCACTCGATTCCGTGCTGTTCCATAACGAATGCAAGTGCGGATTTTTCTGCGCTCACCCATTGATTCCAC
>OGXW01002059.1_pt1 | contig 14577 bp, 10 predicted proteins | sample 1576341 | NCBI WGS metagenome assembly OGXW01 (sample SAMEA3541592, study PRJEB24748) | human gut metagenome | biome: human gut; feature: human-associated habitat; material: faeces | place: China | collected 2012
GTGTTTCTTGCAACCGCCCGCCACTACTCACTTCATATAACTATTTTGATTGTTACATTTTTATTTTTATTTTGCTGCTGCAGCTTCTTTTGCCCATCCGTCAACGAATGCTGTTGTAACTTTTGCCCAGTTTGCATCTGTCGGATCTGCTGCGTAACTTGTCAGTGCAGAACCCACTCCGTTCTTCCACTCTTCTGATGGCATTGTTGAGAAGTTCCAAGATACAGGAGTCTTTCCGTCTTCTGTATATTTGTTTGCTTCGTTAACAAGTACGTTGTCTGATTTCAGGTTCTTCTTAAATGGAATTGTGAATCCCATGTCTTTGCACATTGCCTTTACACCATCATCAGATGTTACACACCAGTTCATGAAATCAAGTGTTGCCTGAATGTCGTCTTCAGATGCTTTGGAGTTTACACACCAGTAGTTCTCTGTACCTGTACAGATTCCCTGATCTTCTTCGCCTTCTACACCGATGTAGATTGGAAGGATTCCAAGATTGTCATCCCCGACGTCTTTGATGTTGTTATATTCCCATGTACCATTCTGGTAGAATACTGCATCACCTGTTACGAAATCTGCTGTTGCATCGTCAGCTGTCTTTGTAGAAAGTTCTGTTGGTTTGCAAGTAGCGTTGTTGATGTAGAGATCCCAGATCTGACGGTAGTTATCAAGGTATGTTCCTTTGATAGCATCTGTGTTATCGATTCCTTCATCTTTGTATTCATAGTAGATTGGAAGGTTTGCCAGATGAGTTTTGAATCTCCAGTCAGATGATCCATCCATACCAGCGGATGTAAATGCTGAGAATCCAAGTTTGTCCTTATTTGCTGTGATATCTTCTACAACTTTCTTGAAGCTGTCAAAGTTAGTGATATCATCAGCTGAGTATCCTGCTTTCTTTAACAGTTCTTTGTTGTAAATGATTCCGTAGCTTTCTATTACGTATGCGATTCCTGACATCTTGTCGCCGTCCATCAGTGCGAAATCATCACTTGTCAGCTGTTTTGCAACATCAGAATCTTTCAGATCGTAGCAGTAATCTTTCCAGCTTGCAAGTCCAACCGGTCCGTTTACCTGGAACAGTGTCGGAGCATTGCTCTTAGCCATCTCAGATTTTAATGTCTTTTCGTATTCTCCGGATGCTGCTGTAAGTACTGTTACATCCACTCCTGTTTCTTTTGTATACTCTTTTGCCAGATCCTGCCACTGCTCATCCTGTTCTGGTTTGAAGTTTAAGTAGTATACTTTTCCTTTTGCGTCTTTCTTGTCTGACTTGCTGTCAGAAGAGCTTCCACATCCTGCAACCATTCCTGTTGCCATGGCTGCTACCAGCATTGCTGATACAACTTTACGCATTTTCATAATTCATTTCCCTCGCCTTTCTTTTTTTGAAACCTTCGTTTCTCTTGTTGTCATTATATTAACAGAAATGCGCTCAAACCCTGTATCAATAAAACAACCTGATATACAAAAAAACATATCTATTGTTCTTCTTCAAACTGCCGGATGCTTTCGTCTTCTGCCTGCGTGAATTCCTGCTCCGTTATCTTTCCCTGTGCCAGTTCCGCCAGACATTCTCCCAGTACATTCTCCTGCAGCAGTGAATTCCACTTCACCTGATAATTCGGTACAATCTGTGGATTTCCCGTATAAGCCTTCAGATAATCATCCAACAGCGTTCCTTCCTGTCTTGTCCTGCTGTTCAGCAATTCTTCTTTCTGTTCTTTATTCAATTTCGTTCTGAATTTGAGGAACTCAACTGCTCCTTTTTTCACCTTTTCACTATAAGTTGATACAACTGCCCAGCCGAATGTCTCCGGTGAGCCTATCAGTTTATTTTCAGGAAATGTAGAAAAACATACTTTTTTCTGCATTTCCTCCGGAATCTGATCAATCATCCAATAACCATTAGGTATCATCGCTGCATTTCCTGCCACGAAATTATCATGAGCTACGTCAAAATCATTATGTAATGCATCCTGGGTCGTATATTGGAATAATTTTTTTAATGTACCGGCTATCTCCAGCCCCGGTTCATTCTGATAGGTATCCGGATATAATTGCTTCATGAATGCCGCACCTTCTTCACTTCCTGCTACTTCTGCTGTTGCAAGCAGCATTGCGGCCCATGCCGTCCCTTCCGTATGCAGGGCAAGCGGCGTGATCCCTGCTGCTTTCAGTTTCTCACAACATTCCCAGAACTCCTCCCATGTCTCAGGAAATCTGCTGATTCCTGCCTGTTCAAATAACTCCCGGTTCCAGAAAACCCCTGAACAGGCGAATGCCGCCGTGCTGACCGGACCCAGATAAATCTTTCCATCCTCTTCCCGGACCGATTCCATTACTGACGGTTCGATCATATCCTTCCATTCCTGATCTTCGTTAATGTAAGGTGTCAGGTCCTCAATCCTGCCTTTCTTGATCATCATCTGATAGAAAGACGGAAGCATACGCAGATCAGTGATAATAGCCGGTAATTCATCTGTCACATTCATACGTTTCAGATTCTTCCGGTATTCTTCCTCCGTCTCCATCACCCAGTCCACATCTATATGATACTTTCCTTTATATGCCCTGTTAAACCGCTCCACCACTTCCTCTTCATTCTTATTACCAGTACTGGAATCTACGGTAAGGATCATTGGAATCTCTACTACTTTATTCTTTTTTCTGGTCTGTGTATTCTCTTTTCCCGCACAACCGGTCAGTGCTGTCAGCATGGCGATCACCATCACTGCTGCCATAATCCGTCTACTGTTCACTGTTTTCTTTCCCGTCATCCGGGATCTGGATAACACAGACGGTTCCATTTGTATCCGATTCATAGAAAAATCTCACATCCTCCCCATACTTTAACCGCAGTCGTGTAATAATATTTATCACACCGTAACCATGTTTTTTGTCTTCAAAACTGTCTTTCATTTTTGATACCGGTATCTCTGACAGTCCGTTTAACTTCTCCGCCATCTGCTCTTCCATCGGAGTTCCGTTATTATAGACACTGAACGTAAGCTGTCCGGCCTGTTCAGTGACACTGATCCTTATCAGACCGCCTTCGAAGATATCACAAAATCCATATTTGACTGCATTTTCCACAATCGGCTGTAAGATCAGCTTTAATATCCACCTTGTTTTCAGTTCTTCTCCACATTCGATTTCATAACGGAACAGATTCTCATTGCGAATCTGCTGGATCTCCATATAACTTTTTACATTTTCCAGCTCGTCTTCTACTGTCACAATCTCACGGCCTTTGCTCAGTGACAGACGCAGATACTTTGACAGTGCCTGTATCATCTTCATCGTCTTCTCTTCCCCGTTGATCCGCGCCAGCATATAGATGGTATCCAGGGTATTATAGAGAAAATGCGGATTGATCTGGCTGATCAGCGTATTCATCTCACTGATTCTTAGTTCTTTCTGCTGATTCTTGACCTCGTTCTGGAACTCTTCGATATTCTTTAACATCTCGTTATAGGCATGCCCGATCTTATCCAGTTCTGTGTCCGTATGGATCTGAATGGTATGTGTAAAATCATTTCCATCAAAACTTGTCATGGCATCACTGATCTGTCTGATTGGCCGGGTAAATGTCTTTGATGCATAAAAACTTAAGACAAACGCCAGCACTGCGATCACCGCATAGATAGTGAGTAATACGATCAATATCTGCGTCATTCCCTGATTCAATACCATATCCGGCACCAGTGTAAAGATCACCATCCCTGTCTCTTTCTGCCGGTATGCCTGTAAAATCCCGCCTTCTATCTTTTTTCCCCGCACGATCACACCGGATTTTTTCGTTCTGGTCAGTTCCGTAATCTTCTTCATTGTCCTTTTTTCGATACTGAGATCTTCCGGTTCCTGCCGGATGCAAGTCTTTCCTTCCGGACTTATGATTCCCACTGCAACATCTTTTGCAATCTTCCTGTCTTTATCCATAACACTTTCTAGAAACTGTTGATTCATCTTCAGATACACGATTCCAGGTTCGTGTGCGTAATCCATACTATTCACATATCTTCCGATAAACAATGCTTCATCACCCGTACCAAACAGGTAATCCCGGGTCCAGATCCACTGCGTCTTCGCATACTCATCCCCCATTTTTTCCCGCAGACCACTGCTTTGAAAATCCGAATAACCAATCTGGGAATAGGATTTTGCGTAAACGTTTTTTTTATTATCAATGTAGCAGTAATCAGCGACATGATTCAGATCTATATATGCAAAATATTTGCTCAGTGCATTCTTCTCTACTTCCTGCAGTTCTTTATTCTTCAGACTCTTCTGCACATCATTTTCCAGGATGATCTCTGCTGTCACGGCATCCGTCTTCCGGTAGAGATTATCCAGTGCTATCCCCATCTTTTCATTCATGAATTCATACTTATCCACAATCACATCTGTCATATTCCGTCTGACATAAGTCCATACACAGATGCTGGAAAGAACCAGTGCCAGTATCAGAAGCGTACACATATACTTCAGATACTTTTTCTGGATTCCTGACATTTTACTTTTTTTCATACTTCATATTCCCTTTTGTAATCTCTCGGAAGCTGTCCTGTATATTCTTTAAACAAATGTGAAAAATAGGATGGATTACTGATTCCGACCTGCTCGCAGATATTACCGATGCTGGTTCTTCCGTCTTCCAGCAGTCTCTTTGCCAGCTCCATTCTACGCTGCAACAGATATTGTTTGAATGTCATATGAAAGGTATTCTTGAATACCCGTCCAAAATATACCGGATTCAGATATACATGTGTCGCCACTGATACAATCGAAAGATCTTCATTATCCAGATGTTCATCTATATATGCCACAGCCGCTGCAATATATTCTTTTGATCCCTTATTCTCTTTCTTCTCTACATTTTTCAGTCTTTTTTCAATAGCAGTTCCCAGAATCTTATAACAGACATCCACCGCTTTTGCCGCCTTTAAGTTTCTCATATTCGAATAATAATTTTCAAATTGCTGATTCAGTGATTCGTCCATCCCGTAACTGTCTTTTAACATGAATTCTGTCTTTACCATGATCTTGTGCATATACTGGCATTGCAGTTCTTCTCTGTGTGGCAGTTGGTAAATAAAATGTACAAATGCCTGCTTTAACTGTACGGCGTCGTTCTTCCGCACGCTGTTGACCACCATCATCTCTGCCTCCGCCGGATATGGGCTTTCCTCTTTTTCTTCAACAGTCTCCGGGATTGTAAATACTCCCGCTCCGGATGCATTTGTAACAGCGAACAATCTCTGCGCTTCTTCGAAACTTCTTCTGATTCCGCGGATCCCTTTATATGGTTTGGATATTGCTGCAATAACCGGGCTGTTCTCTTCTTTTTTTACCTCTTCCAGCAGTTCTTTCAATTCATGTACCGCTGTGTTCTCCTGCGTCTTTATAATAAATGTACGATGTCCTTCTTCACTTTCGAATTTCCAGTATGTGAATCTCTCTGCGATCTTTTCTTCAATCATTCTGACCATGGAAAATCTCGAGGCTTCATATTCCAGTTCATTGGTAATCTTATAGGCCAGATCAAGATCTGCATATACTGTAATAAACCGGTCTCCTTCCTTCATGACATCCTGCAGCGTATGGAAGACTTCATCTACTTTTTCTTCCGGCAGCCGGTTCTGGACATATTTTTGCACGACAACCTGCAAAAATCCATCTCCGTCCTTTTTCAGAAGTCTCTCCCAGCGGTCATACTTTTCCTCATTTCTGATCTGATCTTCACAGATTTTACCGACATCTGTCATCGTCGCCTGTAATTTTTCATCTTCAATCGGCTTCAGAAGATATGCGAATGCCCCCAGATCACATGCCTTCTTCGCATATTCAAAATCCCTGTATGCACTTAATACCACGAACTGACATTCCGGGTTTTCTTTCTTGATTTCTTCCATTACCATAAGTCCGGAAATCTGTTTCATCCTGATGTCTGTCAGCACTACGTGTGGTTTTTTTTCGCGTATTACCTTTAACGCCTGCTCGCCGCTCTGCGCAAAACCAACCACCTCATATCCCATACCGTTCCAGTCATACGTCTTCACCAGACCCTCCAGCAGGATCGGCTCATCATCTACGATCACCAGTTTTAACAACCCCATAGTACACCTCATACCTTTTATTAATACCATCTTAACATATTACAGTCTCATTCTATAATTTTTTATACTTTTTCTTTACCAAAAATCATATCTGTTATGCAAAAAATCATACTTTTTATATCAAAAATTATACTTTTATGAAAAATCAGAGGTTTTGGCATATACAAAACAAAAAGAAAAACACAATATCCAAAACGTTTCCATTCCCTTCTCAGTGAATCCATCGTTTGAATATTGTGTTTTCTTTTTGTTTCCTGTTATGTTTATCTTGCGCAGACTTCTGTCGTTTTTCTGATCTTCTTGATCAGTTCATCTGTAAATGCGCCTTTTTTCATTCTCCACATCCAGTTACCACCGAGTGTAGATGGCATATTAATTCTTGCCTTATTACCAAGTCCCAGATAATCCTGTACCGGAATGATGCACGTATCTGCCACACTTCTCATCGCCAGACTTATGAAATCCCAGTGTACTTCTTCATCCGGAGTGTATGGATTATTCAGATATTCCTTTGTCATCTCTTTATCTTCTTCGGAAAGTGTCTGATACCATCCCTGAAGGGTATCGTTATCGTGGGTTCCTGTATAGACTACACAGTTTTTATCATAATTATGTGGAAGATAATCACTGTCCTCTCCTGCCACAAATGCGAATTCCAGTACTTTCATTCCCGGATAACCACTGTCTTTTAACAATTGTCTCACCGTATCCGTCAGGAATCCCAGATCTTCCGCAATGATCGGAAGGTCACCTAATGTTTCTTTCATCGTACGGAACAGATCCATGCCCGGTCCCGGCATCCATTCACCATTCTCTGCCGTCTCATCTCCATACGGGATTGCATAATATTCATCAAACCCACGGAAATGGTCGATACGGATGATGTCATACAATTTAAAGCAGCAGGCCACCCGCTTCATCCACCAGTCATAGCCTGTCTTCTTATGGTAATCCCATGCATACAATGGATTCCCCCACAGCTGCCCGGTTGCCGAAAATGCATCCGGCGGACATCCCGCTACCGCAACCGGCAGATTCTCTTCATCTAACTGGAACAGCTTCGGATTCGCCCAGGTATCTGCACTGTCAAATGCTACATAGATCGGGATATCCCCGATAATCTCAATGCCTTGTTCATTGGCATATGTTTTCAGTCCGGCCCACTGTCCGGCGAACAGATACTGCAGAAATTCATAAAAATCAATCTCTGCACTTAATTGTTCCTGATATGCCGCAATTGCTTCCGGCTTACGCAGCCTGATGTCTTCCTCCCACTGATCCCAGCTTTTTCCATCAAATGAATCTTTCACTGCCATATACAATGCATAATCCGCAAGCCATGCTTTTTCTTCTTCCAGATAAGTACGGTATGCCTTACTTTCCATCAATCCGTTCTTTTTGGCTCTTTTATATGCAAGCTTTAATACTTTAAATCTTGCATTATATATTTTTTCATAATCGATTTCTTCTTCGTTCTCTCCGAAATCTGCCTGGTCACACTCTTCTTTTGTCAGAAGTTCATCCTCAATCAGCGTCTCCAGATCGATAAAATACGGGTTCCCCGCAAATGTTGAAAAAGACTGATACGGTGAATCACCGTATCCTGTCTGTCCAAGCGGCAGGATCTGCCACAATTTCTGTCCTGCTTCTTTTAATATATCTACAAATTCATACGCTTCTTTTGAAAAACATCCGATTCCATATGCCCCCGGAAGTGCAGAGACCGGCATTAACATTCCACTCTTTCTCATTAACTTTCGTTCCTTCCTCGTTATGATACTTATAATTAAGTATATCAGTGTTCTTTGGATGCTTCAAATAAAAAGTATACTCTGTATATAAGAAATCATAGATTATTCCACAGATGTCACCGTATAATCCTTGTCTTCTACTGTCTTCTTCAGCACATCATCTGCGATCTCTGCATTTAATGTCAGCTCCGCTGTTCCTGCCTCATGGCTTACAACCGCTTCGTCTACCTGTGGAAGTGCTTCCAGTGCTTTCTTTACAGCTGCCTCACAGTGTCCACACATCATTCCCTCAATATGCATTATTTTTTTCATTGTCTTGTCCTCCTTCTTGGATCTCTTTTTTTCTTTTTTGGCTTTTAATTTTTTATCTTTTGATGCATCATACATCTTAAAAAGATTCAATCTCAATGCGTTCGATACTACGCAGAAGCTTGATAAACTCATGGCTGCCGCACCAAACATCGGATTTAATTTCCACCCGAACAGCGGATACCATACACCAGCCGCAAGCGGGATTCCGATAATATTATAGAAGAATGCCCAGAACAGGTTCTCATGAATATTACGGAGTGTCGCACGGCTCATGCGGATTGCTGCCGGCACATCACTTAACCGGCTCTTCATCAGAACAACATCTGCCGCATCGATCGCAACATCCGTTCCGGCTCCGATCGCAATACCCATATCGGCTCTTGTAAGTGCCGGTGCATCGTTGATACCATCCCCGACCATCGCAACTTTTCCTTTTTCTTTCAGCTTACGGATCACCTGCTCTTTTCCTTCCGGAAGTACGCCTGCAATCACTTCATCAACTCCGGCCTGCTGTCCGATGGCTTTTGCAGTACGTTCGTTATCTCCGGTCAGCATGACTACATGGATTCCCATGTTCTGTAATTCTTTGATTGCCTGCGGGCTGTCTTCTTTGATGACATCCGCCACTGCAATTACACCTAATAAACGGTCTTCATTTCCAAAGAATAATGGTGTCTTACCTGCTTCGGCAAGTTTCTCTGCCTTCTTCTGGATATCTCCATCAACGGATACCTTACTGCTGATAAATGTATGATTTCCTCCATATAATGTATGGTCATCCAATATGGCTGTCAGGCCGTTACCCGGAAGAGCCTGGAATCCGGTAACTTCTTCGATGCCGGCATTTTCCTCTTTTGCATTTTCAAGGATTGCTCTTGCCAGTGGATGTTCACTCTTATTCTCCAGTGCATACGCACATTTTAATAAGGTATCTTCTGTCACTCCCGCTGCCGGAATGATATCTGTCACTTTCGGTTCTCCACTTGTGATCGTACCGGTCTTATCCAGCGCAACAATTTGCATCTTTCCAGTTTCTTCCAGTGAAACTGCTGTCTTGAACATAATACCATTTCTGGCACCCATTCCATTTCCGACCATAATTGCTACCGGTGTTGCAAGTCCAAGTGCACATGGACAGCTGATCACCAGCACCGCAATTCCTCTGGATAACGCAAAACCAATACTCTGTCCTGCGATCAGCCATACAATAATTGTGAGCACTGCAATTGTGATAACCATTGGCACAAATACACCGGATACACGGTCCGCAATCTTTGCGATCGGTGCTTTTGTTGCAGCCGCATCACTTACCATCTGAATAATCTGCGAAAGTGTCGTATCCTCGCCGACTCTGGTCGCACGGCACTTCAGATATCCGGACTGATTTACGGTTGCGGCTGATACCTTATCACCGACAGCCTTATCTACCGGAATACTTTCACCTGTAAGAGCAGATTCATTAACTGCACTGTTTCCTTCTATGACTTCTCCGTCAACCGGAATATTCTCTCCCGGTTTTACAACAAAGCAATCTCCCTTTTGTACCTGTTCGATCGATACCTGAACTTCTTTTTCTCCACGGATCACAACCGCTGTCTTTGGCGCAAGCTTCATCAGTCCTTTTAATGCATCGGTCGTCTTTCCTTTAGATCTTGCCTCCAGCATCTTTCCGACCGTGATCAGTGCAAGGATCATAGCTGCTGATTCAAAATAAAAATCATGCATATAAGACATTACTGCATCCATATCCCCATGCATCTGCGCATCTGTCATTGCAAACAGTGCATACGTACTGTATACAAAAGACGCTCCGGATCCAAGTGCCACCAGGGTATCCATATTCGGTGCTCTGTGGATCAGTCCTTTGAATCCACTGATGAAAAACTTCTGGTTGATCACCATGACTGTAATCGTCAGAAGCATCTGTAACAGTCCCATCATCACATGATTGTCTTTCATTAATCCCGGAACCGGCCAGCCCCACATCATATGTCCCATGGAGAAATACATCAGGACGATCAGGAATCCAAGTGATGCAATCAGACGCTTCTTTAATGCCGGTGTCGTTCTGTCTTTTAACATATCTTCTCCGGCAGATACTGATGATGACTGTGTCTTTGCCGTTCCTTCTCCTTTTTTCGATGCTCCGTATCCGACATCTGCGACTGCCTTAATGATCTCCTGTTCACTTGCAGTTCCCTCTACTCCCATAGAGTTGGTAAGCAGACTTACCGAGCAGGATGTTACACCCGGCACTTTCAAAACTGCTTTTTCGACTCTGCTGCTACAGGCTGCGCAACTCATCCCGGTTACTATATATTGTTCCATTGTTGTCTGTTCCCTCCTGTCATTATTATTTTTCTTATTCCTTTATAGTAAACTCAGAAAATGCTTTCCGAGCAGACTATACATCTATAAACTTTACTTACCGCATCAGCTTCTGTAACACCTTTACCAGTTCATCAACCGTCTCATCTTTTCCGTCCCGGATGTCATCTGCCACACAGGTACGAATGTGATTCGCCAGCAATACTTTATTAAAGCTGTTCAGTGCCGCATTCACCGCTGATACCTGTACCAGAATCTCCGGACAATAAGCGTCCTTTTCCAGCATTCCTTTGATGCCGCGTACCTGACCCTCAATCCGGCTCAGACGATTCATCAGATCCTTGTATTCTTTATCCGAACGATGCTTGGACGAGTGACAACAGCATTCTTTTTCTGATTTGTTTTCCATATTATCTGCATTCTTGTCTTCCATAAGCATACTCCTTTCACATCCATACCCTTACGGGGTATATGTATTTTATCTCTTATTATCACATAAGTCAAGGAATATATGCGTTCTTGATATATGTTTTCATTTATTGGTAGTTCCAATACAATTTTTAAAAAATGTCTATTTTATTTGACTTTCAAAATTTATAAGGAATATAATTCTTGCTGAAGGAAATAATGATAGCAGAACTGGAGGTTATATTATGCTGGAAGAACAGGCTATGATAACATTCTTAAAAAAATTCGATGAACACCCTTTCCTGGTCAAAATTAATGGACACGAACATCTGATCGGCGAAGGCGCACCTACATTTACCGTAAATTTCAAAAAGGTCATCCCATTAAAGGATCTGGTCACCAGTACTTCTCTTGCACTTGGAGAAGCTTACATGGATGGTGATCTTGATATTGAGGGAAACCTTTATCAGGCACTTGATAACCTTCTTGGTCAGATGGGTAAATTTTCAACTGATGAACATCATTTGAAATCTATCATGTTCCCATCTTCATCAAAGAAAAACCAGAAAAAAGAAGTCAGCAGTCATTACGATATCGGAAATGACTTCTACAAACTCTGGCTCGATGATACAATGAGTTATTCCTGCGGATATTTCAAACATGAAGATGATACCCTGTATCAGGCGCAGAAGAATAAAGTTGATTACATTCTTGAAAAGTTATATCTGAAAGAAGGTATGACTCTTCTTGATATCGGATGCGGCTGGGGATTCCTTCTGATTGAAGCTGCTAAGAAATATAAAATTAAAGGTACCGGCATCACCTTAAGTGAAGAACAATACAAAGAATGCCAGAAACGTATCAAAGAGGAAGGATTGTCCGACTACCTGGAAGTCAGGCTAATGGACTACCGTGATCTTCCTTCTGACGGCAAGATGTATGACCGCGTTGTCAGCGTCGGTATGCTCGAACATGTCGGCCGTGAGAATTATCAGTTATATTTAGACTGTGTCAGCAAGGTCATGAAAGACGGCGGTCTGTTCCTGCTCCACTTCATCAGTGCATTAAAAGAGCATCCTGGTGATCCATGGATCAAGAAATACATCTTCCCGGGCGGATCTGTTCCCAGTCTTCGTGAAGTCATGAACTGCATGGCAGAAGATAACTTCCATACCCAGGATATCGAGGACTTACGTCTTCACTATAACCGTACGCTTCTCTGCTGGGAGAAAAACTTCAAGGATCATATTGAAGAAGCACATACAATGTTTGATGAACGTTTCTTAAGGATGTGGGATATGTACCTCTCTGCATGTGCCGCTACCTTCCATAACGGAATTATTGATATCCATCAGATTTTAATGACAAAGGGAATTAATAATAATCTTCCTATGACGAGATGGTATTAAAAAATGAATCAGCCGGGGATATGAACAATATTTCCCGGCTTTAATAAAGATGAATACCATGCCGCACTTGGCATCTAATACACATGCATAAAAAGGAGCGGAGCCGGAATCCTGTCACTCCTGACAAAATCCCGGCTCCGCTCCTTTTCGATATGTATTCATTTCAATCAGAACGTCGTCTAATTTACCATACTATCCTTTATTCATTCTCCGTTCGATACCTACTCTTTGGATTTACTTCTTTCTTTTTTAAATACACGTATCATGAAATAACTAAATCCGCCAATATATCCAACCAGTGTAATCACCATCATAATAATTGCATCCATCGTCATAGCTCACACCTTCTTTCTACTATTATTTTCCAGCTTCGTTATTTTTCATAGCTCCTTTTGCAGTCTTTGTATTAAAGAACTTGGAAAGTGCGAGACCTACAAGGATCACTACTCCGAACTGAAGTAATACAGTTCCTGTGTTATCCTGGATAATAAACGGATTCAGCCAGGTATCCGGGAACCATTCCTTTGTCTGTAATAACCAGTAAACTACCATGATCACTACCAGAACCGGTATCAGATACATACATCCGGTATAATATGCTTTTGGAAGATGTACATCTGCACCTTTTGCATTTACTTCCTGTGTACGTAATTTTTCCACACCATATTTCCATGCCAGGATTGCAATAAAGGCACCACTTACCAGAAGTCCGATTCCCCATACCCAATCCTGATTATCAATGTTAACCAGTGACCAGCATGAGAAGCATCCTACTAAGAATCCTGCGAAGCAGACACTGACAACCGCTTTCTTCCGCGGCAATCCAAGGTCAACAACACATTTTACTCCAACTTCGATCATAGAGAACAGTGATGTGATTGCTGCAATTGCAAGTAATCCAAAGAAGATAAAGGAAATGAATCTTCCGCCCGGGATTGTTGTAAATAACTGATAAATGTAAATAAATGTAAGTCCGAAGTTGCCCTGACTGAGTGCTTCATTCGCTGCTTCCGGTGTAGCTGAAAGTGCACAGATTGCCGGGATAACTACCAGTGCCGAGAGGATTGCTCCAAGGTTATCACCAAGTCCCATGATCAGACAGCTTGTCGGAACATCTTCCTCTTCTCCTACGTAGTTCGCATATGTAATAATGAATCCCCATCCGGCTCCGGTGCTCCATGCTGCCTGGATGAATGCCTGAATCCATGTATTCGGGCTTAAAATATACTCTTTCTTAACAGTAAAGAGATACTGAAGTCCCTGATTTGCTCCATTTAATGTAACTGCGTAAATTGCTAATCCTACAAGGATGATAAACAGTGCCGGTATCGCTACTTTACAGAATTTTTCAATTCCACCTGCAATTCCCTGATAAACAATGAAACATGCAAGTGCAAATCCAATCGCATGGAATAAAATAACCTGTGCCTGAGAATCTGTAAATGCTGTCCACATTGCCGATGTCGTCTCTGTTGACAGATTCGGTTTAAATGCTGAAGTTACAGAATTAACTGCGTATTTCATACAATATCCCTGAAGTACACAATAATAACTCATCAGGAAGAAACATACTGCTGCAACAAAGAATCCCATCCATGTATACTTCTTTCCACCGGCATCACGGAATGTACCGATACATCCAAGTCTCGTCTTTTTACCGAATGCCATCTCTGTAGAAAGAAGCGGTACAGCAAATACCAGCATTGCAATCGTCCATGCTATGATAAATGCTCCACCACCGTTTGCCGCACACACTCGTGGGAATCGCCATACATTACCAGTACCAATACACATACCTAACGCGGCGGCTATGTAACCTATGGTACTAAATTTTTCTTGTTTTTGTTCCATATCAAAACCTCCATTCATATACCAATTTTTTAGAAATGAATACCTTGTAACTATAGTGTAAAAGATGGTTATATAATTGTCAATGGAAAATATTATGTTTTTTTATACAAATATAACAAACTGTAATATTAAATGCATTTTATTATATTTTTTATTAATTTCTGATAATTCAAAAGTAAATAGACTGTTTTTCATACTTTAGTCTAATTCATCTACAATTCCAAAAGTTTCTCTTGTATATTGGAGATATAAAAAAACCGTATCAGACTTTTTATCGTCTGATACAGTTTTCTTCTTTTCAATATAAATCTTCTTCTATATGTTCTCTTCCCTGATCCACAATTGTACGCACATGATCGTCTGCCAGTGAATAGAACACGGATTTTCCCTCTCTTC
>OGXW01002080.1_pt1 | contig 14476 bp, 10 predicted proteins | sample 1576341 | NCBI WGS metagenome assembly OGXW01 (sample SAMEA3541592, study PRJEB24748) | human gut metagenome | biome: human gut; feature: human-associated habitat; material: faeces | place: China | collected 2012
AGAGCAGAGGACTGAAAATCCTCGTGTCACTGGTTCGATTCCGGTTCTAGGCACTAGATGTTGTAGGTATTACAGTACGTAATATCTACTTTTTTTTGTTATAATTATATATTTAATCTTGTGGAGATAGTAAATCAAGAGGTCCGTGAAGCAGGAAGTCCATTGGCTTTAGACAATGGGTAGTTCATCGTATTTATATAGGCATGTTATGGAAGGAATAAATAAGTATGAAAGATATTAAAGAAAAAATAAATGAGTGGAAAATATACGAAGAAAATAAACAATATAAAGAAAATAAACAATATAAAGAAAATGAACAATATGAAGAAAATGAACTGAAAATGAAACTTCATAATGAAAATGCTTACCAATATGATGATATGCTTGGAAAATTAGAAGCATATAGCAAGGAAAACATAGTTCCTATGCATATGCCAGGTGCTAAACGAAACAGTGAACTTATAGGCAGATATATGGATGACATGCCAGCACCATATGACATAGACATTACTGAGATAGATGGCTTTGATAACATGCATAATGCAGATGGAATGATAAAGAAAGCATTTGAAAAGACAGCGGCATTATATGGAGCTGATGAGAGTCTGTTTTTAGTTAATGGAAGTACGGCAGGTAATATGGCGGCAATATGTGGAGTTACGGATAAAGGGGACAGTATAATAGTGGCAAGAAACTGTCACATTTCCGTCTATAATGCAATTATCCTAAATGAACTGGATGCGAATTATGTTTATCCACAATATGATGACGAGTATGGATACTATAAGGGGATAAGTTTTAGAGAAATAAAGGATACTGTGGAAAAGAATGAGAGTATGGGCAAAGATATTAAGGCAGTAGTTATAACTTCTCCGACATATGAAGGTAACGTTTCAGACATTAAAAATATAGCAGCATATCTTCATGAACATAATATACCGCTTATAGTTGATGAAGCTCATGGAGCACATTTTAAGTTTTCTTGTGAATTTCCACAGACTGCAGTTGAGCAGGGGGCAGATATAGTTATAAACAGTGTACATAAGACACTTCCTTCGCTTACACAGACAGCAGTTATGCATATAAACTATGGATATGTAAATGTTTCTAAGGTGAAAAGATACTGGAATATATATCAGTCAACCAGTCCATCATATATACTTATGGGATCAATAGACAGATGTATGAGCATAATAGAAAAAGATGGTAAATATCTTTTTGAAAATTATATATCAAAGTTAAAAATATTACGTAATAAATTAGGTCAGCTTAAAAATATAAAGCTTATAGATTCAGATGATATATCTAAAATAGTTATTGGGTGTGATAATGCTAAAAAACTATACGATATATTATTAAAGAAGTATGGAATACAGCTTGAAATGTCGTCATTAAAGTATGCAATAGCCATGACATCAATATTTGATTCTGCAGAGTATTATGACAGATTTTACAATGCATTGTGTGAAATAGATAGAAGGTATAATGCCAATAATAATCAAAATTATGCTGAACGTTACAATATATTTAATAATACTTCATCAATAAAAAAAGCAGATATAAAAGTAAATATAGCTGATTTTAAAAATGAAGCTTTAATGAGTATAGCAAAGGCTTTAAATGAAGGTGATAAAAATGGATATGATAAAATTATGATGAATGACAGCTCTTTGTATGGTAGAATAAGTGCAAAGATGGTATATGTGTATCCACCTGGAATTCCAATTCTTTGTCCTGGTGAGATTATATCTGAAAATGTCGTTAATATAATAAGTAAAGCAATAGATAATGGTCTTGAAGTAGTTGGACTTGAAGATAATTTAAAGGATAGCCGCAACGATAAAGACACAAAAAATGAGGGATGTAAAGGAGCATTTGTATGCCTGAAATAGCATTTATAATGGGAAAAAGTTCTAGTGGAAAGGATCATATATTTAAGGCACTTATAGAGGATGAAACACTTGGGTTAAGTACAATAACCATGTATACAACACGCCCTATGAGAGCTGGTGAAACAGATGGGGTTGAGTATTATTTTGTAGATGATAACAAAGTCTGCGAGTTTGAGAAAAATAATAAAATCATTGAAATGAGAAAATATCAGACTGTATACGGAGAGTGGAAATATTTCACAGCAGATGATGGTCAGATAGAGTCTGGAAGTGGAAAGCGTTACATAGTTATTGGAACAATAGAGGCATATAACAAATTCGTGGAGTACTTTGGAAAAGAGTGTATGCTTCCGATATATATTGAAGTAGAAGATGGACTAAGACTGCAGAGGGCTATTAAGAGAGAACAGGAGCAGGATGTTCCACATTACGAGGAAATGTGCAGAAGATTTTTAGCTGACAGCGTTGATTTTTCAGAGGAAAATATAAGAAATGCCGGTATTGTTAAAAGATTCAGTAATAACGGCTCAATTGATGAATGTATATATAATATAAAAGAGGAAATAAAGACAAGATTGTTTTAATGCTGTATTTATGATAATATGTTATATGATTGGAGTTTGCTATGGATATTAAAGTTAATGATATTAAAGCGTCATCTCAGATACAGAGTGTAAAAAGCACAGCAAGTTCAGATGATAGTTTCAAGTTTACATTAATAAGTAATATTGAAGAAAAAGACCTTCAGGAAAAGCTTGGTAATATGATGCATGAGATTACTGAGCAGGGAGAAAAGATTGCTAAGCATATGGATATTAAAGATATGCGTAAGTACAGAGAACTCGTAAAAGGCTTTTTAAATGAGGTAGTTAACCGTTCGCATAAGTTTTCAAGAGAGAACTTTCTTGACAGAAGAGGCCGTCACAGAGTATATGGCATAGTCAAGCTTGTTGATAAGAATCTTGATGAACTTGCAGGTGAACTTGTTAAAGAAGAAAAGAATCACCTTGAAATCGTTGGAAGGATAGATGATATAAGGGGGCTTCTTCTTGATATCACAGCATAGTCATATAAAAAGAAGTAGAAAGATGCAGGAATAAACAAAATGAGTAGTTTTTCAGATATTTATGGATATGAAACAATTAAAGAGCATATGCAGAGTGCCATTAAGCTTGGTAAAGTATCACACGCATATATTATAAATGGCGGACTTGGTTCAGGAAAAAAGATGTTAGCAGGAATATTTGCTAAGACTCTGCAGTGTGAGAATATGGAAGAGACAGTTAATCCATGTAATAAATGTCATTCCTGCATACAGGCAGATTCAGGCAGCCAGCCTGATATTATATGGGTTAAGCATGAGAAACCAACAAGTATTGGTGTTGATGATGTAAGAGACCAGATAATATCTGATATGCAGATTAAGCCATATTCAAGCAGATATAAGATATATATTATAGATGAGGCTGAAAAGCTCACAGTTGCAGCACAGAATGCACTTCTTAAGACTATAGAAGAACCACCGGTCTATGGTATCGTAATATTTCTTACAACCAACGCAGATATATTCCTTCAGACAATATTATCAAGATGTGTAATGCTTGATTTAAGACCTATAAAGGATAGTGTTGTAGAGGAATATCTTAAAAGCAATTATGATATATCAGAATATGAATGCAGGTTTGCAGCGAATTTCGCACAGGGAAAGATAGGACGTGCAAAAACGATTGTAGAAAGTACAGAGTTTGCACATCTTAAGCAGGATGTCATGCATGTTATAAAGAATGCTAAGGAGATGTCATCAGCAGAGATTATGTCTGTAGTTAAAGACATAACGAATTACAAGCTTACAATAGATGATTATCTTGATCTTATGGCTATGTGGTTTAGGGATGTGTTATTGTTTAAGAGTACAAATGATACGAATTATCTTATATTCAGTGATGAAATATCGCTTATTAAGTCACAGGCACAGATTATGTCATATGAGGGCATTCAGGATATACTTAATTCCATAGATAAGGTGAGAATAAGACTCAAAGCTAATGTTAACTTTGATTTATGTATAGAGCTTCTTATTATGGCTATGAAAGAGGCTATGTAGGTATAAGTTAAGATGTAATATATTGGATATGACAATATGAGAATGACAACATTGAAAATGAAATAAAAAGTCATGGATGTGGCTTTTTATGGAAGTTTCAACGCACATTAAATGCAAATAAACTGACTAAAGGTTAGGAGAATAGTGTGAAAAATAAGATTTTTCACACGCAAGATTTGTGCTTACGCACAAACTTGAGATGCGCTGAGAAGCAGCGCAAGAATGGAGATTAAAATGACTAAGGTTGTTGGAGTTAGATTCAGACAGGTGGGAAAGATATATTTCTTTGCACCTGGCAAATATAGTGTTGAGGTTGGCCAGCACGTTATAGTTGAAACAGCGCGTGGTGTCGAGTATGGTTCTGTTGTACTTGGAGAGAGAGAAGTTGAAGACAGTGATGTAGTACAGCCACTCAAAGCGATTATAAGGATAGCTACTCTGGAGGATGATGAAAGAGAAGCAAAGAACAGGGAAAAAGAAAAGGAAGCCTATAAGATATGTCTGGAAAAGATTAAGAAACATAATCTTACTATGAAGCTTATCAAGGTTGAGTATACATTTGATAATAATAAAGTATTGTTCTACTTTACAGCAGATGGAAGAATAGATTTCAGGGAGCTTGTTAAGGATCTTGCATCAGTGTTTAAGACACGTATAGAGTTAAGGCAGATAGGTGTAAGGGATGAAACTAAGATTCTAGGTGGTATAGGTTCATGTGGAAGACCACTGTGCTGTGCAACATATATGCCAGAGTTCGTACCAGTATCTATTAAGATGGCAAAGGAGCAGAATCTCTCACTTAATCCATCTAAAATATCAGGTGTGTGTGGACGACTTATGTGCTGCCTTAAGAATGAGCAGGAAACTTATGAAGAGCTTAACAGCCATCTTCCAAGTGTAGGAGATTATGTAACAACTCCTGAGAAGCTTAAAGGTGAGGTGTCAAGTGTCAATGTATTAAGACAGCTTGTTAAAGTTATAGTAACACTTGATGGCGATGAAAAAGAAATAAGGGAATATCCTGTTTCAGAGCTGAGATTTAAGCCTAAAAGAAAAAACGACAGAATGAACATAGATGATAAAGAGTTAAAAGAGCTTGAAGAGCTTGAGAGAAAGGAAGGAAAAGCCCATATCAATGATGACTGATGTTAAGATAAATGCAGAAGCTTGTATTAATGCAGAATATAAGATTAATGGTAATGAACGAATAGATGATTTATGCAGGGATAATCTTAAGTTAATCCAGAATACAGATGTGTTCTGTTTTGGTATGGATGCTGTTTTATTGTCTACATTTGCAAAAGCAGGAAAGAATGATAAGGTGCTGGATCTTGGTACCGGGAATGGTATAATACCTATACTTATGCAGGCTAAGAATCCTGGTGGTATGTATACAGGACTTGAGATACAGGATATAAGCTTCAATCTTGCAGCAAGAAATGTCAGTTTGAATAACCTTTCTGACCACGTAAATATGGTTCAGGGTGATATTAAGGAAGCTTCACGTATATTTGGTGGGGCTTCTTTTAATGTTGTGACAAGTAATCCACCATATATGAATGAGAATCATGGAATAGTTAATCCTGAAAGTGCAAAGGCCATAGCAAGGCATGAGCTTTTATGTAGTCTTGAAGATGTAGTAAGAGAGGCATCTAAGTGTCTTAAGGTTAAGGGGCATATGTATATGGTGCACAGGCCATCAAGATTAGTAGATATATTTACATCTATGAAGAACAACCACTTAGAGCCTAAACGAATGAGGCTTGTATATCCATATGTGGATAAGCCAGCCAATATGGTGCTTATAGAGGCAGTTAAAGGTGGAAATTCGCAGCTTAAAGTGGAGGAACCACTTATTGTATATAATAAAGACGGAAGTTATACAGCAGAACTTCTGGATATGTATGGAATGAAAGAATGAATCCTGGATGATTTCGGATATGAATAATCTGGAAGGCTATAAATTAATGAAAGATTATTAAATGAAAGATTATTAAATGTAAGCTATAATATGAAAGGGTGTTTGTATGGATAATAAAGATATATTGGAATCGGATAAAGGTATAAGCCAGGGTATAGGACAGTTATATTTATGTGCGACACCTATAGGAAATCTTGAGGATATAACATTCAGGGTGTTAAGAATATTAAAAGAGGTTGATGTTATAGCAGCAGAGGATACGAGAAACAGTATAAAGCTGCTTAATCATTTTGAAATAAATACGCCAATGACTAGTTATCATGAGTATAACAAGTATGACAAGGCAAAAACACTAGTTGAGAAAATGCTTAAGGGTGAAAATGTGGCCGTTATAACTGATGCAGGAACACCTGGCATATCAGATCCTGGAGAGGAGCTTGTACGACAGGCGCTTGAGGCAGGTATAAAGGTATCAAGTGTGCCTGGGGCAGCAGCTTGTATAACAGCACTTACAATGTCAGGACAGGCTACAAGAAGATTTGCATTTGAAGCATTTCTTCCATCGGACAAAAATGAGAGAAAAGACATACTTTCAGAGCTTGAGTCAGAAACAAGAACAATGATTATATATGAAGCACCTCACAGGCTGTTAAAGACACTTAAGGAGCTTAGCACAGTGCTTGGTGGTGAACGTGCAATAACAGTGTGCAAGGAGCTTACGAAAAGATATGAAAACAGCATGGTGACAACACTTGATGGAGCCTGTGAGTATTATGAAGTGAATGAGCCAAGAGGCGAGTTTGTTCTTGTTATCGCAGGTAAAAGCCGTGATGCGATAAAGCAGGAAGAACAGGATAAGTGGAAGGCTATGTCTGAGATGGAGCATGTACAGATGTATATGGACCAGGGGATGGATAAGAAGGAAGCTATGAAGGCAGCAGCTAAGGACAGAGGAGTATCTAAGAGGGATATATACAATAAGCTGCTTGAAAGTGAATAAAATCATTTTTGTTACAAAAATGTTACAAAACTTATATAAAATAGGTTGCTTTATTATAATAAATGATATATAATACGTTTACTTGTGAAATATTTCTAAAAAATATTGGGTAAAAGAAAAATAATTATAAAAGTATTACAAAAAAGAAAAGGCGTTTTTTTGGTAATATTATAATAATTATTTAAAGAATTGATTGTTTTAATTGAGGAATTGTTTATATTGTACAGTTTTTTAGAAATGTGAATCAAATATATATCAGGAGGAAGTTATGAAGAAGAAGACTTTTAACAGAGTATTTGCTATGTTTAGTGCAGTACTTATGTTGGTAGGTATGTTCCCTTCTGTTCCAGCGGCTGTTGTTGCAGCTGAAAGTACTGGAAGTGAAGGAACAGCAGTGGCAAAAAAGGCTTATGTCATGGATGCCGCTGACCTTAAAGCTGAGCAGTTTGGCGCAGATGGCAAGGTCACAGAAGATATTAAAGTAGGAACAGATGGTTATTTCACTGTTGCTTCTAAGGGTGGTAAAAACTCATTAAAAACATTAGCTGATAAGCTTGAATGTAACATGGGTGAATATTCACAGGCGCTTAATCTTGGAGGTGGATTAAATACATCTACAGGACAGGCAGGTATAACATTTACTACAACAGAGCCAGTTAAGGTTATTGCTTATGTTGCAGTAAAGGCTGTTAATAATAAACATTCATTCCAGTATGCCAAAGCAGGAGCTAAGGCTACATCAATTGAGATGGAAAACGATACAAGCATTGTTAACAAGATTGAGTTTAATCTTGATGAAGCCGGTCAGTACTGGTTAGGTGGTAACAATGGTGGTAACTTCTTATATGTAGAGGTTCAGAGCCGTTTACCAGAATATACAGTTGATGGCGCATCTATCGATGCATCAAAGTTTAGTGCTGATGGTAAGCTTATAGCTGATGATACATTATCAGGTTTCTTTAGTGTATATAAGAATGGTGACAAGACAAAGTTAGTTACAGGTCAGTCAGTAGCTTATGGTAAGGAAACACTTACAACATCATTAAGATTAGATGGAAGTCCATCATTCGCAGATGGAAAAGAAAAGTCTGCTATCACATTTACAGCAAAGCAGGATTTCAGACTTACATTAGTAGCAGCCCAGAAGGGTTCAGGAGTTCCAGAGTTACAGTATGCTAAGGATGGCGGTGCCACAGTTACACTTGCAGATGCAGTATTTGAAAAGGGTACAGCAGCTAAGTATACAGTAGAGCTTCCAGCTGGTACATATAAGTTTGGTTCTAAGAATGGTCTTGATATATTTAATATGAGTGTCAAGTATATTGAGAAGTATGAAATGAATGCTAATGACCTTGATCTTTCTAATGCAGATGCAGATGGCAAGTTCAAGGTAACAGCAGATACAGCAGTTGGAACAGATGGTTATTTTACAGTAGCTGGCAAGGGTTCAAAGAATGTATTTATTAAGTTAGCAGCACCAGCAGAATATAAGGGTGTTACATATAACAATAAGCTTCAGCTTAGTGGAGCTACTAAGTTAGCAGATGGAACAGCAACAATTAAGGTTAATGTTGAAAAGACTGCTAAGATTACTCTTGTAGCGGCAGCTAAGGGAGCATCTGGTGAAGGTACTAACCTTATATATGCTAAGACAGGAGTTACTTCTGGTACAGCAATAGGTCAGTTAGGTGTAACAGATGAGATAGGAACATATACATTAGAAAATGTTAAGCCAGGCACATATTATATTGGTAGTGCTAAGGGTGTTGACATATACGATATCAAGGTAGAATATGATCCAGAAGAGAATAAGCAGGCAGTTGCATGGGATACAGTAGAAGCTCCTGTTATCAATTCAGTTACAACAGATGCAGATGGAAACTTTGTTGTTAACTTCACATCAGTTATAGATGAACTTAAAGGTGCTGAGAATGTAAAGGTTACTATGCTTGAAGGTGGATATGAAGTATCTACAGTTAATGTTAAGGCACAGACAGATTCAGTTACATTTACACCACTCTGGTCAGGTGATTATACATTCACAGCAGTTGCACAGAGAGTTGGTGCAGCTGATAAGTCAAGTGGTGCATACAGCTATGGTGCATATACACTTGCAGTAAGAAAGCCAGTTATAACATGGGCACAGAATAAGGGTAACGGAAGCGTATATCTTGACTGGGTTAATATTGAAGATGCAGACAGCTACGCAGTAAGCTATAGGGAAGCTGGAAGCACAGGTGATTTTACATATGCTGTTAAAGATCTTAAAGCAAGCCAGGCAGATTACACAGTAACAGGACTTGAGGCTGGTAAGAGCTATGAGTTTAAGATTGAAGCAACAAGAAACAGCGATGGATTCGTTGCTAATGCTGTTGCAACAGTTGAAGTTAAGAAGGACGCAGATCAGAAATGGTATGTAGCCACAGTAGGTTCTGCACAGACAACTAATGCGGTTATTACAGCAGAAGATGGAACAGTAACTAAGTATGATCTTGATTCACAGGAACAGACAGCTAATAAGCAGAACAACGTTGAAGCTTTAGATATTTCTAATACAAACGGAACAATTGAGATTGCTTCACAGACAAGTGGTAAGATATCTGATGATGAAGATGGTTTCTCTTACTACTATACAAAGATTGATCCAGATACAGAGAACTTTAAGTTATCAGCTACATTTACAGTAACAGATACTTCTAAGACACCAGATAACCAGACTGGTTTTGGTGTAGTAGCAGCTGATACACTTGGTATTAACAACTGGGGCAAGGTTGACTATGTACATAAGTATTTCAACTATGCTTCATCTATGGTATATAGCAGCAAGTCAAAAACAGCTTGTATGAGAAATGTAACAGGTTATACATCAGCAGATTCATCTAATAATGATGGTGTTGACAGAGTTGTTACAAAGAAAGACTTTAAGGCAGCTACATCATTTGCAGCAGATTCAACATATGAATTCTCACTTGAGAAGACAGATGAAGGATATACAGCAGTATGCAATGGTGAAGAAATTAAAAATGCAGATAATTCATTCACATCAGTACAGGAAGATGGAACAGTTGTTGTTGGTGTGATGGTAAGTAGAAAGATTGGTGTTAAGATTAGTAACATCAAGTTCACTAAATCAGAGAGTAAGGGTATTACATCTAATGATAAGGGTGACGACAAGATAAAACCAAGCGGAAGAGTATATTCTTCTAATACAGTAGGTGCAGCAAGCTATGAATTTATCTATGTTCCTAACTGTGATGGTACACTTAAAGTAACAGGTCCAGATGGTAAGACAGAAGAAAGAGTATTATCAGCTGGTGATGCTGCAAGAGTAAATGTAGCAGTTAATATTGGTGACAATAAGATATCTTATACATATGCTCCTAAGGCAAGTGATAAGATTACATCTACAGATGAACTTAAGGGTGATGTAACAGTTAAGCGTGCTACATACGGAGAAGAGAATGGTGTACTTATAGTATCACCAGATGGAACAAAAGATGGTGATGCTACAGAGGCTAAGCCACTTAATCTTGCAACAGCAGTACAGTATGCACAGCCAGGACAGACTATCGTTCTTAAGGATGGTACATATAAGGATTTTATATCAATCCAGAGAAGCGTAAGTGGTACAGCAAGCAGAATGATAACTCTTGTAGCTGAAAATACAGGTAAGGCAGTATTTGAAGGCTGTGGTTTATCAATCATTGGTGATTACTGGCACGTATATGGTATCTATGTTAAGGATTCATCAGGCGTAGGTATCCAGATTAATGGTAACAACAATATTGTTGAAATGTGTACAGTTGAACATGCAGCTAATTCAGGTATCCAGATAAGCCGTTCAGGAGGTGCTGATAACAAGACTGGTATTAAGTATAAGTTATGGCCAACAGATAACCTTGTAAAGAACTGTGAATCATTTGATAACTGTGATGCTGGACGTAACGATGCAGATGGTTTCGCAGCTAAGCTTACATGTGGTAACGGAAACAGATTCTACGGATGTATTTCACATAACAATATTGATGATGGCTGGGATCTTTATGCTAAGTCAGTATCAGGTGAGATAGGTCTTGTAACTATTGAGAACTGTGTAGCTTACAACAACGGATGGCTTACAACAGATGATATTACAGATCCTAACTATGAATATGGTGAAGGTAACGGATTCAAGCTTGGTGGTGGTTACTTAAAGGGTGGACATGTTCTTAAGAACAGCATCACATTTGATAACCATGCTAAGGGAATCACAAGTAACAGTTGTCCTGATATTAAGATATATGATTGTACATCATACAACAATTCTATTAAGAATAGTGCTTACAATGTAGGTCTTAATACAAAGGATTCAAACAGAAAAGAATGGGTTGTTAAGGGATTAATTTCTTTAAACAATGATAAGAACACTAAACTTGATGATTTAATTCCTTTTGCTCTTCATAGCGAGGATAACTATATCTATAATGGAAGTGCTTCTTATAATAACTTAGGTGTTGAAGCAACTAAAGACTGGTTTGTAAATGTAGATACTTCAGTTCTTCCAACAAGAAATGAAGATGGTACAATCAATATGCATGGTCTTCTTGAGTTAAATGATACAGCACCAGCTAACTCAGGTGCAAGACTTGATGTAACAAGTGCTGAGGCTAAATCAGTTAAGCCAAGTACAGTTACACCTGGTAAGGTTGAACAACCAGAAATAAATGTTAAAGAAGATGCACCAGCTACAAATGTTAAGTATGATTTTGCAGATGTACTTACTGATGATGAATGGGAAGCATATAAAAATGGTGAGAATGTTAAGATTACAGTTGAAGTAAAGAATGCAGATACAACAGTAACAGAAGACGTAAAGAAGTTAGTAGAAGAAAAAGTAACAGAAGAAATCAAAGGTGGTGTAATAGGTCAGTATATTGATCTTAGCATTATAAAGAAGGTTGGAGATAAAGATCCAGTATTAGCAGAAAATACAAAACAGCCAGTGACATTTAGTGTAACTGTACCAGAAAAGCTTGTTAAAAGCGACAGAGAATACAGTATCGTAAGATTTCATGATGGTGTTGCTGAGGTTATAAAAGATGCTAATACAGAAACAGTTGATGGAAAGCTAGTTATTACATTTAGTACAAGTAAATTCTCTACATATGCGATTGTATACAAGGATAAAGTAGATAATAAACCTGGCAATGATGATAATAACAAGGGTGATACACCAACAGTTCCAACAGTTCCAACACAGCCAACAACACCAGATAACTCTAATAATGGTAATGCTGATGGCAGCACAGGTGATGCAGCTACAGCTCCATCTACTGAATCAGGTGAAGGCGCAACAACAGGTGATACAGCACGTCCAGTAGTATATGCAGTATTAGCTATGATGGCAGCAGGACTTGTATTATCAGTAGTTGTATATGATAACAAGAAGAAAAGAATTTAGTTAATCTTTTCAATTGAAGTTGATTAGAAGCTGATTAAATCAGTGATTTAATAATAAGGTATTTTAATATGAGAAAGTAGTAAGCTTTGCAGTCAGCCGAATATAGGGTTGGCAGAAAAGTTAACAGGATTACAGTATGCAGATGGGGGTCTGTATACTGTAATATACGAGGGAAGTAGTGAAGAACTAAAGATAAACGTGAAAAAAGTTCAGGATAAACATCAAGTCGATGTTTATCCTGAACTTTTTATTTTATGTATAGAAAAAAAGAAGAAACGATATTTAATTGCTGATAGTGTGTTCATTGATAATAGCCCGTATAGTGTTATAAAGATAAGGCTTTAATGTATCAATATCAGCAGGTTCTTTATAGAGAATAGCACTGTAGCAAGTAGAGCTTATAAGTTCTACTATCATAAAGAGCATTATTTCAGGTTCTTTAAGGTTAAGTCCGGATTCTGACAGCATATCGTAATATACATCTTTGAAGTTAAGATCATCATCAGCAACATTGGTTGTCAGAGCCTCTTTGAATATTCCCCAGGACAGATTCTTTGAAATGAAAGTAAGAAGAGTCTGGTTATCATTGAGAGCATTGATTATATGGTCAGCAATGAATACAATCTGATTAGTAAGTGAGATTGTAAAAGCAGCATTTTTAGCTGTCTCCTCATATATGTGCCTGTTAAGAGCTGTAGCAGCATTCTTGAAAAGTTTGCTTGCCTCATGAGAAATCAGCTTGTTTCTGATGTCATATTTATCTTTAAAGTAAAGGTAAAAGGTTCCTTTGGCTATTCCAGCTTTCTGTGATATCTCAGCAATAGATGTTTTTGATACCCCCTGTGTTGTAAAAAGTTTAAATGCTGTATCTAAAAGAGAAGTTCTTTTTTGTTGTTTATTACTTTCTAGTTTTCCCATACAAAAACCTCATTTCTTAAAGCTATAACTATTCTAACATGAAAAAAATAAAAAATCTATAAAAAAATGACTTAAAGTCATTTTCAATATTGACTATCAGTCATTTTGTGTTAGAATATCGTTTGTAAAGAAAATGACCACAAGTCATATTTGAGAGTTTTTATCAATATATTTATCTGTGAGAGCTGTTAAGGCTTATTACTAAGGTGGATAAATATATAAGAAGACGTCGCAGACGTAGAAATGAGGCGAATGTATGGAAAAGTTTGGAAAAGTAATTGTTAAGCTTAGAATTCCTATTCTGGTTCTAAGTATCCTGCTTCTTATTCCATCCGCAATTGGATATGTTAATACAAGGGTTAACTATGATATCCTCTATTATCTTCCGGATGAGATTGAGACTATGCAGGGACAGGACATTCTTATGGATGATTTCAATAAGGGTGCCTATGCTATGGTAGTTGTCCAGGATATGGATGCAAAAGCTGCCAATAAGCTTATCAAGAAGGTAGAGAATGTAGAACATGTTGCACAGGTTATTTCTTATACAGGAATAGTTGGTGAGGATGTTCCATCAGAAATGGTACCTTCAAAGTTCAGGAAGTATTTCGAGAATGACAGCACAGATACAACGTTATTTGCTATATTCTTCGATAATACAACTTCAAGTGATGACACTATGAATGCTATAACACAGATAAGAAAAGAAACAGAAGGTCAGGCATTCATAAGTGGTATGTCAGCAGTAGTTACAGATACAAAGAATCTTTCAGAGAAAGAAACTCCACTTTATGTACTTATAGCGGTAGTGCTTGTTTGTATCGTACTTGCTATATTTATGGACTCATTTCTTGTGCCAGTATTCTTTATGCTGAGTATAGGAATGGCAATTGTATACAACCTTGGTTCAAATATCCTTTTGGGAGAGGTTTCATACATAACAAAGGCACTTGCAGCGGTACTCCAGTTAGGTGTTACGCTGGATTATTCAATATTCCTATGGCACAGCTATAAGGAAATGAAGGCACAGTATCCAAATGACCATAAGGAAGCGATGGCAGTTGCCATTGGCAATACACTTACATCAGTTGTCGGATCTTCTATAACAACTGTTGCAGGTTTTATTGCACTTTGTTTTATGAGCTTCACACTTGGTCTTGACCTTGGTATTGTTATGGCAAAGGGCGTTATATTTGGTGTT